>OGYG01000036.1_pt1 | contig 144323 bp, 106 predicted proteins | sample 1576481 | NCBI WGS metagenome assembly OGYG01 (sample SAMEA3541497, study PRJEB24748) | human gut metagenome | biome: human gut; feature: human-associated habitat; material: faeces | place: China | collected 2012 | reverse complement strand
AATCCAAGGGTTATACCCTAAGAGCAAACCACCCCTTTTAGGGGTGGTTTTGATTATTCCGGGACCGTGTTTTCGGCACGGTTTTCAACCTCTCAAACAAAATCTCGATCTGTAACGCGTAGACCCGATTTGGACGGCTAGATGTTACAGATCGAGATTTTCCGGCAGCCGGCCCCCGTTTGTCTAAATCTGTAACACGAGGGACGGATTTTGCCGAGTTGTTGTTACAGATTGAGATTTTCTAGCAGGCGGGTTTGGTTTGTCTCGATCTGTAACAGTTGCTCGGCAAAATAGGGTCTTACCGTTACAGATTGAGACAAACCCGCGGCCAGGCCCACCCCATCCACCAGCCCTTACCCGCTATCCGCCGATTTCCGTTGCGCCCTCGTGCCCCCATGCCATATCCTCGTTGTAACTACGCGGCATCATCGCCGCCGCGCCTACAAGAGAGGAATGTCCATGACCACACCTGCGTCCAAGCTGCTTCAACCCATTACGGTTGGCCCCCTTGAGCTCAAAAACCGCATTATGTTCCCGCCGCTTACCACCGGCTACGAGGAGCGCGACGGTTCCATTGGCGAGCGCAGCCTGGCTTTTTACGAGCGCCTGGCCCGTGGCGGCGTGAGCTACATCGTCATCGGCGACGTCGCTCCCGTTATGACCGCGAGCCCCACGCCCAAGCTGGCGACCGACGCCCAGATCCCCACGTTTAAGGCGCTGGCCGACACCGTTCACAAACACGGCGCCAAGGTCGCGCTGCAGCTGTTCCACCCCGAGTATGACGTGCCCGGCGTCGGCCGCATGGTCATGGGCTCCATGGCCGCTGCGAAAGCTGCGCAGGAGGCCAAGGCCGCCGGCGACGAGGAGACCTTTGCCGCCAAAATGGCCGAGTCCAACGAGATCCGCAAGCAGGCCTACGCCAAGCTGCACCACGACATGCAGCACTTTGTGAACGAGGCCACCGTGGAGCAACTCACCCAGATCAAGGAGGCCATCGCCGCCTCGGCCGCCCGCGCACAGCAGGCTGGGATCGATGCCATCGAGGTCCACGGCGACCGCCTGGTGGGTTCGCTGTGCTCTGCCATCCTCAACAAGCGTACCGACGAGTACGGTGGCTCGTTCGAGAACCGCGTTCGCTATGCGCTCGAGGTCGTCGCCGCCATTAAGGAGGCCGCGCCGCAGCTGATGGTGGAGTACAAGCTCCCCGTGATCATGGAGAACCCCGACGGCACGCCGCGCGGCAAGGGCGGTCTGCAGCCCGACGAGGCCTGCGAGTTTGCCAAGCTGCTCGAGGGCGCCGGCATCGACATGATCCAGGTCGCGCAGGCCAACCACACCGGTAACATGGGCGACACCATTCCGCCCATGGGCGCCATGCCCTACAACTGGACGCTGCCCGTGGCCGAGCGCGTCAAGGCCCTGGTCTCTGTGCCGGTGGCAACCGTCGGCCGCGTGGTCTCGGTCGAGGCCGGCGAGAAGATCCTGGAGGACGGTTCGGCCGACATCGTCGCGTACGGCCGCTCGCTCATGTGCGACCCCGACATTGCGCTCAAGGCCGCCACGGGTGAGCCCATCCGCGAGTGCCTCAACTGCAACAAGGGTTGCGTCGATGCGATTCAAAACCGCCAGTACATCTCGTGCGTGCTCAATGCCGAGAACGGCGACGAGGCGACCATCGCTATTAAGCCGGGCGAGGGCGACAAGAAGATTGCCGTGGTGGGCGGCGGTATTGCCGGCCTGGAGGCCGCGCGCGTGGCGGCCAAGCGCGGCTACGACGTGACCGTCTACGAGGCGAGCGATCATCTGGGCGGTCAGATTGTGCTGGCGGCCGCGCCCCCGCGCAAGGACGAGATCATGCGCTCGGTCGAGTACTACGAGAAGATTCTGCCCGGCCTGGGCGTGAAGGTTGAGCTCAACTATGCCGCTAGCCCCGCGGACCTCAACGCCGCCGACGCCGCGATTGTGGCCGTGGGCGCGCACGACGTGGTCATTCCCGTATCCGGCGCCGATTCGGAGAAGGTCGTCTCGAGTTGGGACGTGCTGGCCGGCAAGGTGGAGCTTACGGGCCGCGTCGCCGTCATTGGCGGTGGCCTGGTGGGCACCGAGACTGCCGAGTACCTGCTGCAACACGGCTGCGAGGTGGCGATCGTGGAGATGCTCGACAAGATTGCCGCGGGCGAGTCCGAGACCATTCTGCCACTGATCATGAGCGATTTTGCCGAGCACAACGTGGAGCAGCACGTGAAGACCCGCCTGACCGCCATTACCGACGAGGGCGTGGAGGCCGTGCGTACCACCGAGGATGGCGCCGAGGAGCCGGTGAAGATCGCCTGCGATTACGTGGTGATGGCCGTGGGCTCCAAGGCCAACGCGTTTGACCTGGATGGCGTGACGGTGCCCGTGACCTGCGTGGGCGACTGCTCGGGCGAGCGTACCGCCGATATTGCGAGCGCCATTCGCACGGCGTATCACGCGGCCAACGAGCTCTAAGCAAGAAAGCTATCGCGTATTGAGTGGGCGGGGAGTGCCGTATCGGTGCTCCCCGCCTTTTTGCCAATAGAGTGTCCCTGATCAGCGGGTTCAGAAAATCCGAATCTTGAGCACCCGAAAATCCGAATCCTTAGAACATGAAAATCCGAATTATATGAACACGAAAATCCGAATCGCAACCACCCGAAAATCCGAATTTGCTACAGTGGAATAGAAGAATCAGAAAGCAGGACCTGGAAATCTGCGGGGGCGGCTCATGGCAGGCGAGAGGCTACATCGGGACGGATACATCCCACGTATCGTGGATGCGCAAATCGAGCGCTACCTTCGCGTCTTTGGCGCGGTCGAGATTGCAGGCACCAAGTGGTGCGGCAAGACGTGGGCCGCGCTTGAGCACGGGGCGTCCGCCTCGTATGTCGACGAGAATCTCGACCTCGCGCGTGCCGACCCGGCGATGATGTTGCTGGGAGACCGTCCGCATATTATCGACGAGTGGCAGCGCGTTCCCCAGATTTGGGACTACGTTAGACACGAGGTTGACCGCACCCGGGGCACGCGCGGCGCCTATATCCTCACGGGTTCCGCCACGCCTGCGTTTGGCTCAAAGGCGGAGGCGCCCGCGCATAGTGGAGCCGGCCGCATCGGCCGCGTCCGCATGCACCCCATGACGTTTGCCGAGACAGGTGAGTCCAACGGCAAGGTGAGCCTGGCGGGCTTGTTTGAGCATCGTTTTGAGCCCTGCCGGTGCGATGGCGATACGCCGGGGCTTGTCGAAGCCGCCTGCCGCGGCGGCTGGCCCGAGGCGATCGATATGGTTTCGGCTGACGCCCAGCTCATCGCCCGCGAATATCTCAACACCACGTTTTCGAGCAGCTTCCCGGCGGTCGGTCTCGACCCCGATATTGCTCGTCGAGTCTCCGCATCGATCGCGCGCAATCTGGGACAGGCAACCACGTATAAAACGATTCTTATGGATATGTTCGGTGCCGAGGAGGAACCCACAGCGTTTGCCGACGAGACCAAGGTGCGTAGGTACCTGGATGCCCTCAAAGGCATGTTCATTCTCGAGGAGGTCCCCGGTTGGGTTCCCGCCGCGCGCGACAAACGACGCTTTACCGTCAAGCCCAAGCGCTATCTGGCAGATCCGAGCCTTGCCTGCGCCTTGCTAGGCATGTCCTTGCAGGCGCTGCTTGCCGACTGGCAGACATTTGGTCTGGTGTTTGAGAATTTGGTCATACGCGACCTTTCGGTCTACGCACGTTCGCTCGACCTGCTGGATAGCACGCCCGTGCGCTATTATCGCGACGATTCGGGCCTTGAGTGCGATGCTATCGTGCAGCTAGCCGACGGACGGTGGGCCGCCTTTGAGATTAAGGTGAGTGAAGATAAAGCGAGCGCCGGCGTCGAGAGTCTCAAGCGCGTTCGCAAGAAGGTCTGTGGAAATCCTCGTTCACGCACGCGCGAACCGGAGTTTATGGCCGTGATTGTGGGGGTGGGTGAGTACGCTCGCGAGGTCGAGGACGGTATCTACGTGATACCCGTGCGCGCGTTGGGGTGTTAAGGGACGGCACGCCGTATGCCCGCTGCCAGGTGCTACGGATTGGTGCAGGGGGGTCAGGTTTGTTTGCACCATGTTGGTGCGAAGTAACCTGACCCCCTTGCACCAAGGATTTGACTTTTAAGACATCATTAAGGCTTGCGTTGTGGAGCAAACCGCAGGTCAATGCTATTCTTTTACCTTATCGTATGGTGTTGTATTCTGCCTGGATTCTCTACCTGCGAACAACGGATAAACGCGACCAAGCGGAAAGGATGGCACGCCCGCTAGCAGGGCAAACGTAAACGATGAGTGGCATGGACCGACATAGCGAGCTCCAGCAGCACAAGACAGCGGCCGAGTACCGCCAAGCTGCCGACGAGCACGTGCGGACCCTCAAGGATTTCTGGAAGGATTTCCTGGTGAGCGGTCTGTTTGTGCTGGCCGCCATCGTTGCCATCTTTGCATGCCTGGCCTGGTTTGCCGCGAATAATCGAGTGAGTGCCACGGGGAGTACGATCGGGGCGAAGGGCCCGCGGTTTGTGCTCTCGGGAACGCAGGACGGCACGGCGGGCAAGTACGACGCCCAGGACAACTACGCGTCGGACAGTACAAGCCTTGCCGTGAACAATTTTTTCAACCTCAATAACATGAGTGCCGATGGCAGTCTCTCTCCGGGGTCGGCCGGTCAGCTTCAGCTCAACGTCAAGCCGCTCTGTAATGACCTGCGTGATATCACGGTGGAAATGACCTGGGAAATCTCTGTCCAGACGAGTGCTGTCGGCACGGGCTCCGCTGCGGATGCATCGAAAAACGAAGAGATCATCAACTCGCTTAAGAATCTGGTGCGCGGACACATTTTGGTTTTCCGGGGCAAAGACCCCTCTGGCTTTTACTCCGATCCGCTGGTTCCCACGACAACCACGGTGACCCAGGACGGAGCCAGCGTCACCGTCATTACGCAGAGCTTTACCATCCCGGCGTCGGACTTTTGCGCTGCGGACTCAAATAGCACGACAAGAACCGTACCCAAAACCCTCTACTGGATTTGGCCGGAGCAGTTTAAGAGCTATGTTCGCACGGGTAATGCCGGCTACGGCGGCAACCTTTTTGCAAGCACAGACGCCGGTTACACTGCCCTCGTCGGCGACATCAACAATAACCACGCGCGCTATTTCCGCGCCGATAGCACGAGCGTGCCAGGTCAGGCGCCCGGCAAGGTTCCGCCTGTCAAGGCCGGCATGTCTTCTGCAGATGTGGAAACCTGCGCCGGCTACTACAACAACGCCGACGAGGTTATCGGCAAAAACATCAAGTACATTCGCGTGCGCTTTACCGCCAAGGAGGCGGATAAATAAATGGACGAGCAGCTTAATGCCCGCGAGCAGGGCGATATCAAACACAACGAAGGAGCGGCAAACCCCGGCGGCAACGGGTTCGGCTCGCACGGCGAAGCGCGTCCGGCTGGCCGCATCGAGCGTATCAAGGCTTGGGTGAGCGGCCACCGTCGCGAATCCCTTGCCATCATGGGCTTGCTTGCCGTGCTTCTCGTGCTGCTGGGATTGACGCTCGGATGGTTCGTCGATGCCAATCGCGGCTCCACCGTCGGCAAGATCAAGGAGCCGGCAGAGCTCAAAGTGCTGGGCCCCAACGCTACGGCAACAGAGCAGATCGACCTGAGCTACAACCCCGAATACGGCGATACCAAGACTGGCAACACGGTGACGCTCAAGCGCGCGTTTTGCGTGCAAACGGGCGGTGACGGTTTTGAGCTGCAGCTTGCGAATACGACCAACATTACGGGTCTCACTATCGAGCTGTATAAAGCTGAGGATACGGGCCCAGGTGATGCTCCCGACGTGAGAGGCATTGCGGGCGGCAAGCCCTATAGCTGGAAAATGTATGAAACGGATCTGCTGAAGAGCTTCACGCCCATCGAAGACCCGGGCGAGGGCGCAAGCGACCCTACATTCAAGGACTATCAAAACGTCCAGCGCAACGCGCGTCCGCTCTACCGATACAAGAAATTCGGCAAAAGCGAACTCAACGCTAAGACGCTCGACGGCTCGACTGGCAACGACACGCTTAACTTCATCATCAAGCTTTCGTGGGACGAGAGCGCCAAAGAGACCGACGTGATCTACCTGATCGCGCGCAACACGAGCGGCAAGTAGGAGAGGGGGCGCACATGGAGAAGCAAGGGAAGCAGCAGGATGCCGAGCGCGAGCAGCTGGCAAAAAGCAAGAGCCTAGTCAAGAACAAGCTGGTTGTGGCGGCAATCGCACTTATTTGCGCCGTGGCGCTCGTGACGGGTGGCTACTTTACCTATTCCGCCTACACCGCCAACGGATTTCTAAAGTCCGTCGCCGCAACGGGCACCGCGCAGAGCCTGTTTGCGAGCGATTTGCTCACGGGCTATATGAGTACGCCTAGCAACGACGACCTCGCCCGTGCCCAGCGCTCCGTTACGGTGTATCCCAGCAACGGGCAGTGCAACTTTACCTTTAGCATCTACAACTATTTGTTGAGCAACAGCAACTTCTGCAACGACAAAAATGTGACATACACCTTGACGGTCGAGGGGCATGGGCTCGATGGCACCACGTGGAGCTATTCGCCCCGGCCCGGTAACAGCGTCATGCTTCCGGAGAATCAACCTACCAAGAACGACTACACCGTGACGTTCCCTGAGGACAAGCTGGGACATGCCTACTTTGTGATTAAGGCCACGGTCGTATCGGAGAAGAGTCCCGGCACCGAGCTTACCTGCCTGGCGGCGAAAGTCGTGCCGTCAAAGAGGGCCGAGGTCAAGACCGCGGCGGTCGAGGGCGCGCTGGTCGATGAGGCTGGTAAGTTTACTGATTACGCTGCGTATAACTACCGCGTGACGGTCACGGGAGCACCGGCGAACGTCACGCTCACGTGGGGGGAGAACGTGGAGATCGACCTGTTCTTCGCGACCAACCATAGCGCGACGGTGGATGCTACAGCTCGCACGGTTACGTTCACCATGGAGCCGGGTTCGTTGGTCGTCAACTTCTACCGAGCTGACGGCAAAACGCCCGATGGCTGGGACAAACTGGGCATTAGCGTGAGCGGAACCACCCAAACGGGTACGACGGAGACTCAATAACTCTGGCAGCAGGGTTTTAGGATAAGAGGTACGGAATCGATGAGAACGGCAAAGCGCATACTCGCAGAGTTCATGACGGTGGTCATGGTGCTCCAGGCATGCTCGCCCACGGTGGCTGCTGTGGCGGCCGGCTGGCAAAACATTTCGAGCGAGATTGCCGCCGCGTCTGCGGAGGCATCGGATGCAGCCGAGAGCGGCGAGACCAAGAGCGATGTCACGACCGGGTCTGGGTCGAGTGATACCGGCGCCGACAGCGACAGTGCTGGGGATGACGCGGCGAAGGATGACGCTGCAGCAGGCGATACCACCGATAGCGCCACGGGTCCCGATTTCACGGGCGACCAGACGGAAGGCGACGATGCCGCTGACGATGCCGCCGCTGACGACGCCGAGCAAGATGCCGATGATGCGACTTCGGAGGACGCTGAGGCCCAGGCGGGTGCGACGATCACGGATTTGAAAGAGCTTGTCGAGCTGCTCAAGGCTAATGGTGCGGAAAACATCGTGCTCAAAGAAGATAACAGTGGAATCAAAAGCCTCAATGTCACGTCGTCGGAGGCGTTCGCCGCCCTGTCTAACGCCGACGCTTCGCTTTACTATGATGCGCAGATCAAGAGCATCATCACGGGCGATGCGAAGCTCACCGAGTCGGCAAATAACGGCATGTCTTTCCAGGGCTTTGGCAGCGATGAGCATCCGTTTGAAGGCAGAATCTATAGGTCTCTGAATGGCGTTGATAGCCCTGTTGAGCTTACGACTAACCGGACGGTTTTTAATAACCTCAAGCTGACTGACCAAAACAATACAGTCAAGATAAAGTGGGTAGGCGCAACTACCTATAGCGCGCCGATGATCGCTTCGAAGGTCAGCGGTGGGGGCAAGACGCTCAACGCTGTGGTCAACATCGCGAATCCCGTAGGCACCGACGGGACGGATACGACTTCCGCTCTGACGGCGCCCCTTTTGGGTGAGGCGATGGGTGACCTTACTACAGAGGTCACCTATGGCCCTGCCGGTTCTCTCAAGAAGCTCAACGTAAATGCAGCGGGAAACATCGGGCTTTTAGCGAATACAGTCAAGAGCGGAACCTTTACGGTGGGGTCTGTTAAGTTTCCCGATAGCCTTGCCGCGGGCGGTGTCGTCAAGACGAGCTCCGGTAATGCCGGTCTGCTCGTAGGCACGGTCGAGGATGGCGCGACTCTGAACGTCGGCACCCTTAATGTTCCCGCTGCTACCGTTCAGTCTGCAAGCGGTTCCGCCGGTGGTGTCGTAGGTCTCGTCGGTTCGAACACAGGCGCCACAGTCAACGTCACGGAGGCTCTCGACCTGCACATGCTCACCGTCAAGGGCACCACCGCCAGCGGTGGTTTTATTGGCAAAGCGACAGTGCTCACGCTGGGCGCGGATAATAAGCAGATTAGGTGTCCTCTTAATATTGGCGATGAGAACAGCGCTTGTTCTGGTGGCGTTATCGGCGACGTGAGCTTTGCGCAGGGATTTATCGTTAAGCCCAATATGTTCGACCTGGGCAACCTTGTGACACTTGGTGCGTCGCAGCGCGCCGGCGCTCTTTTTGGCATGGCCGATATCTCTAATGGAGACATCGTGGTGCAAGGCGGGACGTATAAGAGCAAACTCGCCTTACCAGAAGATGTTAGTTTCAACGGCAGCTACGGCGGCCTTGTCGGCAAGGTGTTCGCGACGAAAACGGACGACGACGGCGCTTTGCGCGCCTTTGTGGTCCAAAAGGATGCGGATAAGAAAACGTGCTCAATTGAGTTTGAACTTGCGGGCAAGCTGTCCGATACGGGCGGTGTTGTTGGCTATGTTGGCGATAACGCGGATTCCAATTCGCAGCCTGTCAATTCGCAGCCTGTCGCCGTTGTGCTCGACGGCGTGACGGTTACGTGCAAGGGAGTTGCTTCGGCACGAACGGACGCCGGAAAGTTCGGTGGCGCCGTGGGGGTTATCGACACGCGCAGCGTGCTCGACGTGCGCGATTTTACGCTTACAAGCGATAATGCCATTGGCGGTGCAGCAAACAATCGCGCGGCTGGTATTGCGGGCTCCGCACGGAATGCCGTAATCAAGTTCAGCGGCATCACAAACCTGTCGGGCGCAAGCTTTGCCGAGAACGCCACGACGGGTCAGCTTGTCTACGAGAACAACAACGCACTGATTTTCGCTGCCGGCGATGGCTCTAACGGTAACGTAACCGATGAAGACGCTACGGGTTGGACCTATAGGCGCAGCAACAAGGCCTCGAAGACGGATGATATCGCGACCTATGGCGAAGTTATTCGCTTGGGCGATAAATTTATTTCGCTTGATCCCAGCACTCACAAGCTGACCTTGCCGGCATCGTTGGCGCTGACTAACGGTGCCTACACCCTAACCTCTGTTGAGGATTTCGCCAAACTTGTAATCACCTGGCAAACCAACGGCTACTACTCCATGGTCGAGGGCGTTTCTGAAAACAACCCGAACATCTTGCAGTCCTCGACCATTACGGTGAACGGCACTATTGATCTCAAGGGCACGGGCCTGACGGGTTTCACGCAGGATCGTGCAGACGGCTCGCAAGTTTTCTCGGGAACGTTGAACGGCGGCGGCACAAATGGCAACGGCACAATCAACCTTGCCGTCGGCGAGCCGTACGGCAAGCGTGGTGAAGCTGTGCTTGACGGCAATGACACGAGCAACGGCAACGGCAAAATCTACCGCCACGGCCGCTTAGGCTTGTTCGCGGCCGTCAACGGCGCAACCATCTCCAACGTCACAATCGCTGGCTCCATGAAGTTCGATAACGGTTCGGCTATCGATGCCGGGTCGCTGGCGGGTGCCATCGTCGGCAACCTGTCATTGTCTAGCGTAACGTGCAAAACGAATATCGCGTGCGATGATACGTTTGCCAATGACGTGAACATTGGTGGTATTGCGGGCAGCGTGTCGGCGGCTGCCACGGTTACGTTTAAGGGTAACAGCAAGGCGCAAACGACTATCACTGCAGCCGGATCGCTTAACGGCAATAGCCGTATTGGCGGTGCCATCGGCTATGTGAGCGATTGCGCTTCGACATTCAATGTTACGGGCCTCGAAGTCGGCGGCGAAATCAAAACCGGCGATTGCGCCGGCGGCAAGATTGCCCAAGTCGGTGGTCTTATCGGCTGCATCGCACAGAGTACCTACAATGCAGGGACAATAGCCAACTCAGCTGATAAGTACGTGAACATTTCGGGCCTTTCGTTCAATTCGTTCAAGATGAACGTCGGTAGGAACGGTGATGCGCTCAACGGTGCCGGTGGCCTTTTGGGCTACAGCTGGGGCAACGCCATCGTCACCATTGGCGATGCTGCTGCAAACACCAGCGGCAGCACCTACGCCCTCAAAACGACCAACAACACGACTGTGGCTGCAAGCGACTCTACCGAGGTCGGCGGCCTCGTATACGCGGCCAGTGGTCACTGGATCATTAACAACTATGCCATCGATCTCTCGGGCACAACCATTAATGCAGGCGCCGCTCAGACGCTCGGCGTTCTAGTTTGTCGTGGCTGCAAGGTGGATAATAAGACGACATATGGCGTCGAGAACTACATAGGTCTGTACTTGGAAGACAAGGCTTGTTGGGAGACCGCCTATAGGGTGCCTAGCGGCGAGGGGGCCATCGTTGCACCGGGCGTAACGTCTTTCGATGAATGGGTTGGCAGCGGTGTAAAACCAAGCAAAGGCAGCAAACTCATGGACGCCGGCTGCAACGCGGTCGTTTCGCTGCACACACGGAATGACAAGCTGGACATGGACGGCGATGCCACAAATGGCAACAGCTACCAGAACCGCTCGACTTTCGGCCAAAGTCACAAAACGAACGGCAATACCCGCTACTTCTACAACCTCGACGGAGCCTATGATAGGTGTGAAGGCGGCTTTAGCGGCGGCCAAATCAATACGGCGGACAAGCTGCTCTTATGGTCTGCTTTCTGCTATGCTCCCGCCGGTATTCGTTCGACAATCGTTCCCGATGGTACGACAGGGCTTGATGGTTCCATAACCATAACCGGCACAATCGATTTGGCCGGCTACAGCTACTATCCCACTCAACCGATCGGAGAGGTGACGGTTAATAATGCGGCCATCACCTTCTACTACTCCAAGATCAAGGCCGAGCAGAATGGCAACAAGCTAAATTCCGATGCTACCCAGCACGAGAACATGCACTGCGGTCTTTTTCGAACGGTGGCAAACGGCGATCTCACAGTAAGCAACGTCGCTTTGGGTGGTACCGTTGGGCCCGTTATCAATGACGGAAAGAGCTCTACTGACGCTATTGGCGCGGGCGGAAGCTCATCGGGCGCGCTCGTGTGCCGCTACGTGTGTGGGTCCAGCGACGGCAGTGGCACCAAGATTAGAAAGATCTCAATTGATGATCTTACGCTCAACAATCTGATTGTCGACGGCGCCAACAGCGCCACGGACGCTAACGCCTATATGCCTCTGCTCATCAACGAGATGCAGAAGTACGTGAGCCTGAACGCGAAGAATATCAAGACTACTGGGTACACGAGTGGCACCAAGGCGGCTACGTCGCTGTTCGGAAAGCTTGGTGTAGGCAGTGAGGCCGATCAGGTGACGGCAAAGTTTGAGCGAATCAGCTTGCCCAGCCAAAATAGCAATACGATTTTCACCCATGCGAGCCTGCTGGAGAGTTTTGGCTACAAAAGTACGGGCACGGGCTCTGCGGATTACATCTTTACTAAGGTCGAGGCCAATGCCGGAATGGTGACGTACGGAAGCGAAATCGATGCCGAGAACAAGGAGTACTCGGGCAAGCAGCTTTGGTATTACGACGAAGCGACGTATGGTGCCGTGAGCGGCTATGTGACGGTTGATGGTAAGAAGGACGGTGACGTCAGGCCTTGGTTCGGTGACTACCTTCCTTATGTTTACAAGGGAAAAGCCACCGAGGATGGCGTCCAGTATCACGAAATTAAAGTCAACCAGCGCATTCCAAAGCTGGTAGAGGGATGCGGCACATATGGCGATCCGTATGCCGTTAAGGACGCGGCGGAAATGAACGCCATCGCCAACTATATCAACAACCAAACCGCGCTCGACGGCTGGGAGGTCACCATTGTCGTCGACCAGAGTACGCTCTGCAATCGCCGTAGAAACAACTCAAATGACAATGAGATTACGTACGTCTATAAGCAGGCGAACGACGCCGGGGAGAAGTGGGAGAAGAGGACTGGCGATAACGCCACTGATCATTCGGCCACGCTTTCCGACGATATGATGCACCGCTATATCCAAAGTGCGTACTACAGTATTGAACCTACCGAGGGCAATACGATTACTCTCGACGGCGCATCGTTTGGCGGTTTTGGAAATAGAGCCAACCCGTTTAGGGGCGTCATCGTTGGCAACTTTGGTAGTGATAATAAAAACGCAACCATCAAGATAGAGAATAACAAGGGTTCGCTTCGCGGCCTTATTCCCTATAGCTACGGCAGCGTTGTGCGCAGCCTCAACATCAACTATGTGAACGCGTCGGCGACTATTACTTATTCTGCCAAGGATTCCGACGGCGTTCCGACGGCGTTTTTCGGTGGCGTTATCGGCTGTATTCTTGGCGGCGATAACATTATTGATGGCGTGGTCGTAAACAATCCAAATAACGGCTCGACGACGTACGATTTTACCGTTATCGGTAGCTCGCATCTTGTTCCCATCGGCGGTTACGTCGGCGCCATTGCGGGCGGCGGTGTGATCTTCCGCAACACGGGCGACTCGTGGCGTGGCGGCACAAAGGAAAAGTTCAAACCCGTTGCGGAGGGTGGCGCAAACCACGGCCTGTACGACAACCCCTACGTCGGTCGTGTGATTGACGGCTATGCCTTTAGCGAAGGTTGTGCCCGTACCGTTGATAACGGAGACGCTAACTACAAGATCAACGAGCTCACAAAAAAAGGAACCTCCTGTGTCACCACCACAGGCACCGACAACAAGTACCTCGGCACTAACGCCGAGGCTCCTGTGACCATGGTGGAAAACGCCCAGGGCCTTTTGGTGCTCTCGGCCATCATCAGCTCGGGTGCGGGTGCTGGCGCGGCACATACCAACTACTCCAATAATGGCGTGTTCCGCGGTTCCAAGGCTTACTGGGGCAGCGATTCGCAAGACCCGGCGATATGCGGCTACCTGTTTGGCAACAAGGAATATGGCAAGGTACGGAATGCTAGCTACGCAAATGTGGGCAAGCCTGAGAGTGCTGCCGGCGATTTCGAAATCGCCAAAAACGACGACCAGAAGGCCCCCGGCAAGCAGGGGTGGCACGGCCCGCTTGACCATGATGACGATGTAAATTCGCCCTACCTGGTGGCGTCCTATGCTGCCGACTACCAAACGGGCTATGTGTGCGCGTCGAAATCGATCGGCATGAGCTTGGAGTTCAAGCAGGGCGACACCTACGATATGACCGGCTACGGCACGGGATACGTGGGCCTCAGTGGCCGTTACTATTCCAATGCTTGCAACTCGAACGAGGCGGCCACCGACCGCGACCGCATCACGCCGCACGTGGCCACGATCGACGGCAACGGGGCCACCATTACGGTGGGTACCAAAGGCGCCGCCTACGGCGTCGTCGAATATGCCGATGACGACTATAAGGTCTCGGGCGTGGGCGGCCTATTCAGTACTGTGATGTTCACCTCAAGCTATGTCGCCCCCAGCGTCACCGCGAACGACGGCGCGCAGATCAAAGACCTCACCTTTAGCAACTGCAACGTAGCGCTCACCTATATCGACACCAACGGCGAAGCCAAACCAGGAGAGGCGCCGAACGACCTTACCGGTGCCGGCCTTTTGGCGGGTGCAACGGCCAACTACGACGACGGCACGTGCGGCATCTACTGCAACGTGCAGATGAAGAACTGCACCGTGTCGGGCGCAAAGAGCGTAGGAGGGCTTCTTGGCAGCTCGGGCCGCGCCAGACGAACTACGCGCGAAGACAGAACCTATATGGTCGAGTTCAGTGACGGGTGGGGCCCCGCGTATCTCTATGACTGCTCATACACTGGCCTTAACGTCACGGGCGAGAAGAATGTCGGTGGCTATGTGGGTACGGTCGCCTCGGCGTGCGGTGTGTGGACAACCGCAGGCACAGGGGTAAGCGAAAAGACTGTTGCCGCGAACTCGACCATAACCGCCACGGGGACAACGCCCTACGTGGGCGGTGTGCTCGGCTATGCCAAATCAAGCGATATCTCGGTCAACACTAACGTCGGCACCACCGAAGCGGTCTTGTCGAGCAGCACGGCAGTTATCTCTGGGGTAAATGTGCTTGCTACCGGGGAGAACACCGATACGTGCATGGGCGCCGGCGGTGTGCTCGGAAGCGCCTATAGCGGAGTTATTTCTATGAGCAACGTGCGCATTGATGGCGGAGACGGCAGCAAGAATGCCCTCATCGGCGATGAGACCGGAAAGAACACGACCATCCGCAATGCGGGCGGCTTGATTGGCGAGGTTACGACCAGCATCTATAGATCCAACGTGTACTGGTTCGAGGGCTGCAGCGTCGAGAACATCGACGTTGCCGGCACCAACCAATGCTCAGGTGGGCTGATTGGCTACTTCTACAGCAACGATGGTATAACTTGCAACAATATCGCGATTGAGGGTGCTGCGATCAAGGGCAGCTGGAGCGGTGGTCTGCTCGGTGCGATTCACAACGGTTCCGACGTCATCAACGTCACCAACACAAGGGTATCCAACACCACGTTTGGCGGAACCTCCAACGGCGGCATTGCGGGCGACGGACGTGGCCAGTTCCATCTGGTAAACGTGCTTATGGATGGCAACACCTACAAAAAGGACGCTAAGCAGGGCGTGCTCTTGGGCGAGGTTGACACAGGGGATAATCGGTACAGCCTCTCCGCAGCAGGTGTGGACGTAAAGCCTGGCGACGGCAAGACCACGAGCGACCTGCCGCCGATGGTTTACACGACCAATGCGGCTGCGGTTAACAAGAAAACCTACATCGCGTTCGGAGACTACAACGACAAGCTCGCCGTACCCGGCAAGGGCATCACGCTCTACGGTGCGGACGATACCGCTACCACGGCGGCAAGCCCGTACGTGACCACGAGCCCCGTGAGCACGCTGGCGGTGCGTGCCTCCAACGGCGACACCACTGATCGCTATCTGTTTGGCGACGGTGCCGCCATTGACACCGCGGCGACCATCCAAAGCCAGGCGGGTGCCCGCGTTCCCGGCCGCTACACCTACACCAATATCGGCGGCATTAATGACAACGGCGCCTATCAAAATACGTCGAGCTATAACGCCAAATCCGTGGCGGGCATGTTCAATGCGAATAACGATGCAAGCGACAGCAAGGTTGCAACGGATTTTCCCGTTTTGGTGATCTCGGGTACCGATAATACGACGGTCAAGAGCTATCTAAACATCATCACGAACGGCGGCTTCTCCGACGCTTGCAGATTGAATAACGAGAATGGCGCCAATCCGCACGTGACGGCCAAGGCGGAGGTGTTCCAACTCAAGAACGGTGTATTCGTTAAGGACGATGGTGCGTCGAGCAATCCCACACTTCGTGTGGTGAACAACGGTAAAAAGAACATGTCGTTTAGCCCAAGCTCCGATTGGGACAATGGCAAAGGTCGCTTTACGCTCCTGACCGTTACCTTTACCGAGGCGGGTCAGAGCTACAACGTTCAGGTGCCGATCATCGTTAAGCGCAAGCTCGAGATCGATTTCACTGCAACGTATGATTACGGCACTCAATTTAAAGAAAAAGACTACGCTAACCTTGGAAAAGATGCACACGTGCTTACGAGCTTTGGCGAGCCGATGACGGGTCTGCTTACCTGGACATACAATTCTGCTAATGGGAAGGAAGTCGACTTTGGCTGGGACAGCTATATGGCTGCCGGCGGCTCGATGAAGGGGCTCGGCAAGAGCATCCTCTTCAATGGTGCCGACGGAAGGTTGCCCCAGGGCACCCAGCTTACGCTCATCGATGCGAACGTTGATGGCAAGGCCGGTGGCAGGGAATATCACTATACGGTGGGCGAAGGCGGCGCCACGAGTGTTTCGCTGAGCGGAAACGACGGCTTTGAGGATTCTGCGCGTAATCCATATCAGGAGCGATGGCTGAGCGAGATTTTGGATGTGTACGCCGAAAAGGATGGCGCCGGCACATGGGCCGAGTGTAATAACGAGGCAGAGGCGACCGCTAAGGCGAAACTCGGAGATACGTGGAAGCTGTTTAAGGTTGCAGGCGCTGACGTTCCCAGCAAAAGTCGCTATACGCTAAAGGTACCTAAGGAGGAGAAAACCGGCAGGGAGCAGCGTGCGTCGGAGAGCGTCTACCTAGTTGTCAACGTGCCCAAGTCGGGCGACGGCATGACGCAAGCTAATATCAACGGTTTTACGGCTTCGTCTATTGACTCGAATTCTTCGGGTGCCCGCATATCTTGGAATCTGCATCACGTCTTGCGCACCGGTGGCGAAGATAATCAAAACAGTACGGCATCGACATACAGCATCTTGTCCAATTATGAGCAGAGTGTAGTCGACAATAAAAATGCGGCGCGCATTCCGGTTTCGAAGTCGGAGGACGGTGCCGCCTACGTGCTTTCTCTTAACGTCAAAGATACGGTTACGTTTAGTCCGAGCCAATACTATACAGAGAGTGACCATCTGTTCTATCAGCTCAATACATCGCTGTGTCGCTATGGCGCCAACAACAACCTAATGGGAGTAAGTAGTTTCCCGAGCGGAACCTCGGCAATTGCGAAGTTTTATGTTGCCATCGGCGGTCAGAACTACAGGTGGAATGGCGGCGATTGGGAGCCGTGTGACGCTTCGACGCCTGCGTTCACGCAGACCGTGACGGATACAGGCGATGATTCGCTGAAGCTCACGCTCGACCATGACCTCGCCGGAATCCGCAAGATCGCAACGGACGGATCCTTTACCGTGCATACGGTGGTGGAAGAGATTCGCCTTACGCCGGACGGCTGCAACAAGGTTATCTCCCTGTCCAAGCAGTCTGGCGAGGACGCCTGTACCAAGATGTCCTATACTGCCAAGCTTTCGACGCGTAAGGAAGGCCTTAATACCTCGAGCCTGACGCAGACGAAGCCCGGTAACGTCGGGTACTATCGCATGGACACGGGTGATACGACCATTACGCTTTCTGCGCCAGATAAGTCGCAGCTTGGTATTAACGTGGACGACCTACGTCCGATCGCGAATGGCACGATTGGTCTGGGTGCCACGTATGAACTGGGTGGGCTCAACAACGCCACCGAGACAATCAAGAATGCCGATTCAGTTGTGTACACGCTCACGCTGCAACGCCGCAGCGGGACAAATGGCTCGTATGAGAATGTGACGGGCAAAATCTCCGAGTACGTGACAGTGACGGAGAGTAAGCTTGCCGCGGTCAACGTCGCTGGCAATGCGATCACCTTTACTGACTCGACGAAGGAGAACGACAAGTTCCGAACACAGAATGGCGACACCACGTTTAACCTGCCCTTTACCGTTAAGGTCAACACGCAGGTGGAGCGGAATGGCCAATCCTATGCGAACTACCGCTTAGTGATGACGGCGAGTCTGGTCACAGGTGGGGCGATGAGCGCAGCGCCTCAATCGCCCGACTATGTGACATATACGCTCACAAGGGTGAACCTCAACGGCATCGATCACTGATTCCGAAGCCGACTAGCTTCGCAAAGGGGGCGGCAACCACCCGGTGGCCGCCCCCTTTCTTGCTCGCGCGGCCTGCCGTTGCTTCGGCTTCCCACCAAACTTTCCAACTTTTCACTTAACTTAACACCTAAGGTGGAAAGCTGGAAAGTAAGTGGAAAGTTGACATGTAGGTGCGGGCTGAAGAGGGGTTAATAATTAAACAAACCCTACCAGCCAAACAAAAAGATATCAATCTGGTTGGTAAAACACCGTCAATGAGCCGCGAGCTAACTAGCTGCGTAAATAAAACCTAAAGAACTGTTGCAAATTAATGGCAAATGCCCAGATAGCGAAATTGCGATTTTCAATTAACTGTTACGTGCAAACAGCAAAATGCTACTATCTAACATGCACGTAAGAAAGCAGATTAACGGTTAAGGCTAAGAAGTGGCAGGTATGTCAGAAGCAACAAGGACTCGCACGCATGCGCCCGAGGTCAGGCAGCGCGCCGTCGAGATCCTCCAAGAGGGGGTCGGTCATCGCGCCCTCGCCGCGGAGCTTGGCATTCCCCAGGCAACGGCTCGTCAGTGGGCCCGCGCATACGCCGTGGGCGGTGCCGACGCCGTGCTCAACGCCGGTTCGCATCATCGCACCTATTCGTACGAAGTTAAGCTCGCCGTGGTCAAGGACCGCTTGGAAAACGGCCTGACGGTTCGCGAGGCCATGATCAAGCATAAGATCCCCAGCGAGTCTTCGGTCAAGGCTTGGTGCCGCCAGTATCGCGAGAGCGGTGAGTCCGCGCTGGTCGATAAGCCGCGCGGTCGCAAGCCGCGCGTTAAAAAGGCGGAATAGCGAATGGGATGGTGCGCCCACGGGGGCGCATTTTTCTTGCCGCCCCTCTACTCCAATGCGGACAGACTCCTTGCCCCGTGCGCCTAAAACTCCCCAGTTGACCGAAAACCCGCCGCCGCTACTCCTCAACTGAGCTATAACGTTAAACAATTGCAGCGTTTTTGCATGGGGGAGTGATGGTATGACGCTACTGTATTTCCTTACCCTGTTTCCGCTGGTACCGGCGCTGGGCATGCTGCTCGCGCGCGGTGACCGCGCCCGCGATGCGGTAGGGCTTGTAGGCTCTGGCATCATTATGGCGGTGACGGTTGTAGTCGCCGTCATGTTTTTTGGCACGGGCCCGCAGAGCTTCGAGGTTGCCCCCGGCACCTCGCATGTGCTCTCGATCATCAGCTCCGTCATCGACGTGATCCTGTGCGCCGTCATCCTGTACAACGCGCGTAAATATAAGAGCACGCTCACCACGGTGCTCGGCGTGGTGCAGCTGGTGGGTTCGGTTGCCTTCGCTGCCATGACGCTGCCCGCGGCCGAGGTTGTCACCGCCACGCCGCTCTACCTGGATTACATGAGTGTGATCATGGTGCTTGCCGTCGGCATTGTCGGCAGCCTTATCTGCGTGTACGCCCTGGGCTACATGAAGGACTTCCAGGCCCACGACGAGCACGAGGCAGCGCTGCGCGGGCAGGCGGCGCCCGACCGACGCCCGCAGTTCCTGGCGCTTATGTTCCTGTTCCTCTCGGCCATGTTCGTCATCGTGACAAGCGACAACCTTGAGTGGCTGTTCTGTGGCTGGGAAATCACCACCGTGTGCTCGTTCCTCATGATTGGCTACACGCGCACGCCCGAGGCCATAAAAAACGCTTTCACCCAGATCATCCTCAACATGCTGGGCGGCATCGCGTTTTTGGCCGGACTCATGTACCTGCACGTTAACGGCATGCCGCTGACCATCTCGGGCATGATCGAGCTTTCCAGCGCCGGAACCGCGCAATCCGCGCTGCTGGTGATGCCGGTCCTGTTGCTGTCGCTTGCCGCGCTCACCAAGGCCGCACAGATGCCGTTCCACACTTGGCTATTGGGTGCCATGGTTGCCCCCACGCCCACGAGTGCCCTGCTGCACTCGTCAACCATGGTCAAAGCCGGCGTGTTCCTGATGGTCAAGCTCAGCCCGCTCTATGCCATCTATCCCGTGACCGGCTTTATGGTCACGAGCGTGGGTGCCATCACGTTTTTGCTCGCTGCCCTCATGGCCATCTCGCAGAGCAACGCCAAACGCGTCCTCGCGTACTCCACCATTTCCAACTTGGGCCTCATCAGTGCTTGCTTGGGTGTCGGCGCGCCCGAGGCCGTATGGGCCGCCATCTTCCTGATCCTGTTCCACACGGTGGCCAAGTCGCTGCTGTTCCTGTGCGTGGGCACGGCCGAGCATCATATCGGCAGCCGCAATATCGAGGACATGGACGGTATGTTCAGCCGCATGCCGCACCTTACGCGTCTGATGATGCTGGGCATCATGGGCATGTTCGTGGCACCGTTTGGCATGCTCGTGTCCAAGTGGGGCGCCCTGGTGGCGTTCGCGCAGACCGGCAACGTGCTCATGATCATGGTGCTTGCCTTTGGCTCGGCCGCGACGTTCTTCTTCTGGGGCAAGTGGCTTGCCAAGCTTTCGGGCGTCGACCCCACGGCTCAAAACGTTGAGGTCAATGTCCATAAGACCGAATGGATGGCCCTCAACACCATCGCCGCGCTGCTGATTCTTTGCTGCGTGGCGTTCCCGCTCATCTCGAGCGGCCTGGTGTCGCCTTACTTGGCCATGGTGTTTGGCCGCGTGCCGTACGTTATTGGCAAGGACTCCATGTATCTGATGGTGGTTATCGTGGCGTTTATCGCCGTGGTGCTGCTGACTTCATTCCGCGTGAGCAACAAACCGCACGTCAACGTGTACCTTTCGGGTGTGGGGACCGACAAATATCGCCATTTCCGTGGCTCGATGGGACACGAGGTGAAGGCCGAAAAGCGCAATTGGTACTCGGAGGACGCCCTTGGCGAGAAGCGTATTGGCCCCGCGGGTAGCGTCGTGTGCTGCAGCATTATCTTGTTTGCGCTGCTGTGTTGCGCGTGGATTGGGCCCGAGAGACTTGCCATGAGTGCGCCCTCGGTGCTGCGCGGTAAGTATTTTGAAGGTTCGGGTGTCGTGGGCATATTTATTGGTACCGTGGCGTTTGCCTTGATTGCGCCGCTTGTGGGTGGCCTGATCGACGGCCTTGACCGCAAGCTTTCGGCCCGCATGCAGGGCCGTGTGGGCCCGCGCCTGCTGCAACCGTTCTACGACGTTGCCAAGCTGCTGCGCAAGGCTCCTGCCAGCGTAAACACCATGGACGATACCTATATGGCATGCGCGCTCATCTTTACCGTCGTGGGCGGCGGCATCTTTGTGTCGGGTTCCAACACGCTGCTGTGCGCTTTTATGGTTACGCTCGCCGCGATCTTTGTGGTGCTGGCGTCCGCCTCGACGCAAAGCCCGTTTGCCCAGGTTGGTGCCGATCGTGAGTTGCTGCAGGTCATGAGTTACGAGCCCGCCGTTCTGCTGATGAGCGTGGGCCTCTACCTTGCCACCGACAGCTTTGATTCCATCGCCGTGACGGGGCAGTCGGCGCCCATCATCGTGTACAGCGCGCCCATTTTCCTTGCGCTGCTCGCGGTGCTCACCATCAAGCTGCGTAAGTCGCCGTTTGACCTTTCGTACTCGCATCACGCGCATCAGGAGATTGTCCAGGGCGTCGCCACCGAGATGAGCGGCAGCACGCTGGCCAAGATGACCCTTATGCACTGGTGCGAGACCGTGCTGTTTTTGATGTGGGTGGGCATGTTCTTTGTCTGGGACAACCCGGTGAGCTGGGTGGTCGCCCTGGTCGTGATGGTCGCGACGTATTTTGTCGAGGTACTGATCGACAACACCTTCGCCCGCAGCACCTGGCGCAGCTGCTTTAAGCTCGGCTGGGGCGTGGCGCTGGTGTTTGGCCTGCTCAACCTTATGCCCATCCTCGTCGACGTGTTTATTTAGGAGGCGGCATCCATGGATCATAAAATGTCGCGCTCGCCGTGGGTTATTCATTACGACGGCTCGAGCTGCAACGGATGCGATATCGAGGTGCTGGCCTCGCTCACGCCGCTGTTCGATGCGGAGCGCTTTGGCGTGGTCAACACCGGCAACCCCAAACATGCGGACATCTTTTTGGTGACGGGCTCGGTCAATGCCCAGAACCTGCCCGTCGTGCGCCAGATCTACAACCAGATGCTCGAGCCCAAGTGCGTGGTGGCGTGCGGCATCTGCGCGTGCTCGGGCGGCGTGTTCCGCGATGCCTATAACGTGATCGGCGGCGTGGACCGCGCGATTCCCGTGGACGTGTACGCGCCCGGGTGCGCCATTCGCCCCGAGACCGTGATCGATGCCATCATGGAGGCGTGCGGCATCCTAGACCAGAAGGAGGCCGTGATGCGCGCCGGCGGCGACCCGCTCACCGTGGGTGGTGCCGCTACCTGGGATGGCGGCGTTGAGCTGGGCGAGGACGGGTTTGTGGCCGCGGCTGAGGCCGGCGACGCGCCCGCCGCTGGCGACGCACCTGCTGGGACACCCGCCGCTGCAAAGGAGGCCGAGTAATGCAAAAGGCTATCTATACCACCGTCGGGATCGACGAGCTCCTGTCGCATGTCCAGGCGCTCAAGGGCGTCGGCGCGCGCTTTGTGCAAATGCACACCGAGCGCAACGTCGACGACGGCTCGTATCGCTTGGTCTATACGTTTATCAACGTTCACGCTGCTCAGGAACATATTGCGCAGGACGGCAGCTATGCGATCGAGAATCTGGTGGTTGAGGGCATCGACCAGTACCAGGAGATTCCGTCCATCAGCTCGTATTACCCCGCGGTGTTCCCGTTTGAAAATGAGGCCCACGACCTGTTTGGTCTTGCCATTACCGATATGCAGATCGACTTTAAGGGCTTTTTCTACCAGGTCTCGACTGCCGAGCCCATGAGCGTTATCACGCCCGAGGTGAAGGCCGCGCGCGAGAAGGCCATGAAGGTCCGCGCGGCTGCCGAGGCCAAGGCGCGCAAGGCCGCTGCCGAGAAGGCCGCCGCGGCTGCGGCTGCTGCAGGGGAGGGCGTTGCGGGCGCCGGCGATGCCGCGGGCGCCGCTGCTCAGCCCGCTGCGGCTGCCGGCTCCGATACTCAGCACGATGGGGCTGCTGCGAAGGCGGCGCTCAAGGCCGCCGAGATGGAGGCAAAGCTCGCCGCCATGGATCCCGAGAAAGCGGCCAAGGTCCGCGCGGCGCTTGCCGCCAAGGCCGCCCGCGACAAGCAGAAAAAGGAGGCGTAAGGTCCATGGCACATCGCTCCGTTATTCCGTTTGGCCCGCAGCACCCGGTGCTGCCCGAGCCGCTTCATCTGGACCTGATGATCGAAGACGACCGCGTCATCGAGGCAATTCCGCAGATCGGCTTTGTGCACCGCGGACTCGAGAAGCTCACCGAAAAGCGCGACATGCATCAGTTTGGCTACATCGCCGAGCGCATCTGCGGCATCTGCGCCGTGGGCCATAGCTGCGGCTACGCCAGCGCCTGCGAGCGTATGCTCGGCATCGAGGTGCCCGGCCGCGTGCAGTATATCCGCACCATTCTGCATGAGCTTTCGCGCATCCACTCGCATCTGCTGTGGCTGGGTCTGCTTGCCGATGCCTTTGGTTTTGAGGCGCTGTTCTATCGTTCGTGGACCCTGCGCGAGCAGATTCTCAAGATCTTTGAGAGCACTTGCGGCGGCCGCGTGATTTTGTCGATCAACGAAATCGGCGGCCTTAAACACGACATTGAGGACTCTGAGCTGGCGGGCATTGTCCAGGCGCTCGATGCCATGCGCCCCGACTACGAGGCCCTGGTGCATACGTTTTTGGACGACAATAGCTGCGGCGAGCGCCTGCATGGCGTGGGCGTGATCAGTAAGAAGGACGCGCTGGAGCTTTCGATGGTCGGCCCGTTTGGGCGCGCCTCGGGCGTGGACTACGACGTGCGCATGTTCGGCGACGGTGCCTATGCGGACCTGGCTGCGTTTGAGCCCATCGTTGCTACCGATGGCGATTGCTATGCCCGCTGCCAGGTGCGTTGCGCCGAGGTCACGCAGGCCATGGACATCATCAAGGAGCTTGTGGGCAAGATTCCGCACGACGGGATCGGCGGGCGCACCAAGCTTACGCCGGCCGACGGCGCACGCGGCGAGGTTGTGATTGAGCAGCCGCGCGGCGAGGCGTATTACTATGTGCGCGGCAACGGCACCAAGAACTTGGACCGTTTTCGCGTGCGCACGCCGACGTCGCAAAATCTGGCGGGTCTGACGCATGCGCTGCAGGGCGTGCTCATTGCCAACGTGCCCATGATTATCCTGACCATCGACCCCTGTATTAGCTGCACGGAAAGGTAGGCGCGGCATGAGTTTGCTGACATTTGCCAAGACGGCCTTGGGCTCTATGGTCAAGCAGCCGGTAACGGTGTGCTATCCGCAGGAGAAGCTCGCGGCGCCCGAGCGCCTGCGTGGGCACATCGTTAACGACATGGACGTGTGCATTTGCTGCGGCATGTGCGCGCGCCGCTGCCCGGCGGGCGCGCTCGCGGTCGATCGCAAGGGAGGAACGTGGTCGATTGACCCGTATGCCTGCGTGGTGTGCGGTGAGTGCATCGAGAGCTGCCCCAAGCACTGCCTGACTATGGACACCGCCCGCACCCCAGTCGCGGCGGACAAGACTCCCACGGTGGAAACCAAACCGGAATAGAGCTGGGATAGGGGCCGATGGGGCAAATGCCCCACCGGCCCCGCGCTTAAACGAGCGGTGGAGCCGCCGCGAACAAAACTATGCCGGTTTACTACGATAAATCGCCTACCCCCAACCACACCGCATTTGGCAAAATCAAAATCGCAGGTAGACGGCTTGCAGTTTTGCGAAAAAGTCACGCGTGGTCGGGGATCTCATTTTTATCGTAGTAAACCGGCATAGTTTTGAAATGTCACCATATCCGTAACAGCCCTTGATCTCCCGTGGACGGAGGAAAACGGATCATTTTGGCCCTGCGAGGGCCGCCACGTGACCCCGCCGCCACGAAACCGGCCCATCTACTACTTTTGAGTGGCAACCCCCAACCATAGCGAAAAACGCAAAAACAAAACCGCAGGTAGAACACCTGCGGTTTTTTATGAAACGCGGTTATGGTCAGGGGTATCGGGCTAAACGTAGTAGATGGGCCGGTTTCGTGGCGGGGGTTATTAATCAACCCCCTCTGGCTGGAGAAAATTGGGCCATTTTGGCCCGTCTATCTTCGGTCGCACCCGTTTTCCTGCGAAAACGCCGTGTCTCAACTTTGGTGAGACATTTGTCTCACGCCCAAAACAGAATCTGGAACATGTGTCACCTGCCCAAATTGTGTCTCATTTCGTAACTTTAGGCTGTTGCAAGGTCTGAGACCGCGAGAAGGGAGACGCGATGAGTAAGTACACGAGGGGTCTCTTGGCGGTGATACTGGCCGTAGTGCTGGTGTTGCCGGCTGCAGCATTTGCCATGCTGCCCGAGGCCAACGCCAGGTCCAGCACAGGAATGGACGGACCGGCCATGACCGGAAAAACGGTCGTCGACCGCGATACCAGCAACTACTGGAAGTTCTGGGCCGGCGGCTATGACGGCAAGGAAGTAACAACTCAAAACGTCGGCCGAATCTGGACCGATAAGACGGTCAAGGCAGTCGAGAACGGGGATTCTGATTTCCTGACCACGCTGTCTGCTATCTCTTCGACATCCGATACGACGGTCTCCGGCAAGCCGCTCGACATCGTGCTGGTGTTGGATGCTTCTGGCTCGATGAAGGATGACATGAGCGGAAACGACGGAACCAAGCGTATTGATGCGCTGAAGAAGGCCGCCAATAGCTTTATTGACACCATCGCCACGCAAAACCAAGGTATTGCAGATGAGTCCAAGCAGCACAAGGTCGCCATCGTTAAGTTCGCGGGCACAAAGTCCACTGATGTCGGCAACGGTAAGGATAGATACGGCTACAACTATTCGCAGACCATGAAGAAGCTGACGCTCTGCAAGGGCGAGGACGCGGAGAGCCTTAAGAGTACGATCGACTCCATCAGTCCCGCTGGCGCCACGCGAGCCGATTACGGCTTACAACTGGCTGAGGGCATTTCGTCTGATCGCGCCGACGCCAAGAAGGTCGTCGTCTTCTTCACCGATGGCTCGCCCACGAGTTGGGACGAATTCGAGAACGAGGTTGCCAATGACGCTATCAACAGCGCCAAGAAGATCAAGGATAAAGGTGCCGACATTTATACGATCGGTATCTTTAGCGGCGTAAACCCCAGTGCCATCCCCACGGCTGATGGCACAAGCAAAGAGAATAAGTTCATGCATGCCGTGTCGAGCAACTATCCTGCCGCCTCATCCAGCATTTCTGTCTGGGACGAATGGACCATCAACTTTGGTGCGCGCGCAGAAAACGCCAATTACTACAAGTCGGCAACCAGCGCTTCTGAGCTCGAGAAAATCTTCGAAGAGATCTCGGGAAGCATTATCCAAGCCGGTTACCCGACCGAAGTTCACGGCGGTTATGGCGAGCATAAGTCTGGCTATATTACGTTTACTGACGAGCTGGGCGACTTTATGCAGGTCGACAACTTTACGTCTGTCGTGTACAACGGCGAGACGTTTACTGGCCCGGCAATGAAGGCCGAGGGCAATGTCGATACCTATACATTTACTGGTGCCGCCGCGAACTTGGTTATCACCGTTCAGCATGCCGGAAAGGGCGAGCCCCAGACCGGCGATATCGTAACGGTCAAGATTCCCGCGTCGCTGATTCCGCTGCGCCACTTTAAGATTACCGATGGCGTTCTTACGGTCGACGATACTGAGCCCATCCAGGTGAACTACACCTCGAGTGTTAAGAAAGACGCGCTCGATAACCTGTTTACACCCGAGCAGGTAGTGGGGCTTAAGGACTACATCAAGAGCAATACGATCACCGCGGAGAACGGCTCCAAGACTGTTAACTTCTACGCGAACAAGTGGAATGGCGGTACGCTGGGCGATACGATTGCGAACTTTGAGCCCGCCGATTCCAACCGTTATTACTATTTCCAGAAGCAGACTCCCATTTATGTGGATAAGAACTGCACAACGCCTGCGACGGGCTCGCTGGCTGCCGAGGGCATCTATTACTACAAGGATGAGTTCGAGGCGCTGGGCGCAGACGGTAAGGCCGAATCCCGTATTGCCGTTATTGAGTTTACCGGCGGAGACGCCGCGAGCTCTGAGGACGCCTTCGTGCGCGACGCGAACGGAAACCTGTCGTTTAGCAAGGGAACCGCGCGCCTGGCCTTTATTGACGAATTGCATACCACCAAGGAGCGTGTGGGCGGTGACAACCCCACCCGCACCGCGGCCGACGTGCTCAACCCCAAGTGGAACAACAACGCCACGGAGGTTGACGTTCACCTGGGCAACAACGGCAAGATCAGCTTTAACGTGACGCGGGCAACGGTGGATACCAAGACGAGCTTTGGCCTGACCAAGGTGCTCGAGGGTCGCGAGTGGACGGATGCGGACGAGTTTAAGTTTGAACTCTCCGCGACGTCCGAGAATGACGCCCCGATGCCTGCGTCCACGACTGCGATCGTGCGCAAGGCCGCCCCGGACGACAAGGGCAAGGCAGCTATTGACTTCGGCGAGATCACCTACAGCAAGCCGGGCGAGTACACCTATGAGGTCCGCGAGGTCAAGGGCGGCGCCGGTGGCATCACCTACAGCGAGAACGTTGCCACGTTCAAGGTGACCGTGGCGGTTAAGGCCACGGGTGGGCTTAAGGCTGATGTTGAAAAGATCTCGGGCGAGACCGAGTTCAAGAACACCTATAGCGTGAAGCCTGTCGAGGACCAGATCACCGCGACCAAGGTCCTGACCGGGCGCGACCTCAAGGACGGCGAGTTCTCCTTCGAGCTCGTCGAGGGTAACGATGTCGTCGTCACCGGCAAGAACGATGCCGACGGCAAGATCGTCATGGGCAAAATCACTTACGACAAGCCCGGCACCTACACCTACAAGCTGCGCGAGAAGCTCCCCAACGAGGCGGGGCTGAGCAACGGGATCACGTACGATAAGACGAGCTACACCATCAAGACGAGCGTCATCGACAACGGCGACGGCACGCTTAAGGTGACCCATGCGCTCGAGGGCACCAAGCCGGCACGCTTTGAGAACAAGTACAACACTGCCCCGAATAAGTCCAGCGTTACCGACCAGATCACCGCGACCAAGACCCTGACAGGCCGCGACCTCAAGGAAGGCGAGTTCTCCTTCGAGCTCGTCGAGGGTAACGATGTCGTCGCCAGGGGCACCAATGCGGCCGACGGCAAGATCACGATGGACAAGATCACCTACACTGCGGCTGGCGAGCACACCTACATGCTGCGCGAGACCAAGGTCGACGCCGACAACGGTATCACCTACAGCACCGCGGCCTACACCATCGTGACCACCGTCACCGATGATGGCAATGGCAAGCTCACGGTTAAGCATGAGCTGCAGGACGTCGAGAAGGCTATCTTCGAGAATGCTTACAGCGTTACTCCGAATAACTCCAGCGTCACCGACCAGATCACCGCGACCAAGGTTCTGGACGGACGCAACCTCAAGGCCGACGAGTTCTCCTTCGAGCTCGTCGAGGACGGCGAGGTTGTCGCTACCGGCGCTAACGACGCCGATGGCAAGATTACGATGGGCAAGATCACCTACACCGCCGCCGGCAAGCACACCTATATCCTGCGCGAAGCCAAGGGCGCCGAAGGCAACGGCATTACCTACGACAGCACGACCTACACCATCGTGACTACCGTTACCGATGACGGCAATGGTAAGCTCACGGTCAAGCACGAGCTGCAGGGCGCCAACGAGGCGAAGTTCAACAACAGCTACAAGCCGAATCCTGACGAGTCCAGCGTCACCGACCAGATCACCGCGAAGAAGGTCCTGACCGGGCGCGACCTCAAGGACGGCGAGTTCTCCTTCCAGCTCGTCGAGGGCGACAAGGTCGTCGCCACCGGCAAGAACGTCACCGACGGCACGATTACGATGAGCCCCGTGAAGTATGAAAAGGCCGGAACGCACACCTACACGCTGCGCGAGGTCAACGGTGGAACCACTAGCAAGGGCATTACCTACAGTGACGCCAAGTTCACCATCGAGACGACCATCACCGATAACGGCGACGGCACGCTCAGCGCCCAGCATGTTCTGAAGAACGCCGAGGCTGCAATCTTCAAGAACACCTACAGCGTGACCCCGCTCGACACTGAGCTCGACTTTGGCCTGAGCAAGGCCATTGACGGCCGCGACTGGACGGACGCCGATAAGTTCAGCTTTACCATCAGCGCAGCCGAGGGTACGGACGCCCCGCTGCCCGACCCCGCAACCGTGACCGTGAGCAAGAAGGACGCGAAGGACGGCATCGCCGCCATCAACTTCGGCGAGATACGCTACACGGCTGCCGGAACCTACAAGTATGAGATCCGCGAGAACGCGGGCAATGCGGCAGGCATGACGTATGACGGACATGTCGCGACCGCCGAAGTGACCGTGACCGAGAACGGCGGGGGCAAGCTGACCGCCAACGTCACCAAGAAGGAAAGCGGCCGCTTCACCAACACGTACCGCACTGAGCTCGATTACGCCGCGGCCGGCGGCCTTAAGCTTAGCAAGGCCCTCTCCGGACGTTCCATGACCGAGGGCCAGTTCACCTTTACCGTGACGCCCGCTGACGCGGCTTCTGCCAACGCGCTCGGCCTGCACGAGGGTGCCAACGTGTACAAGTCCCCTGCAGCGACAGAGGGAACCGTCGGCCTGATCGACATTCTGGCCGGCAAGGAGGTCAAGTTTACGCAGGCTGACGCCGGCAAGACCTTCAAATACACCGTGGCCGAGACGAACGACCACAAGCCCGGTTACACCTACGACGATGCTGTCCGTACCGTGACGATTGCTGTCGCCGACGATGGTGCCGGTACGATTACCGCTACGACGACCGTCTCCGGCGGTCCCGAGGGCACGCACGAGACGATCCACAAGAGCGGCGAGAACAAGGTTGAGAGCGCTCTGGTCCCGTTCAAAAACAGCTATAGCGCATCGACCGATGCGCACGGTGGTGACGTTGCTCAGATCGTTGCCACCAAGACCCTGACCGGTCGCCCGATGGTCGACGGCGAGTTCTACTTTGGCATCGCCTATGCGGGCGAGACGGAAGCCATCGAGGGTACGTGCGTTACCAACGTTAACGGCCAAGTGAGTTTTGGTGCTCTGCATTACACGACCGAGATGCTCGCCGACCTGGTAAACGCCAACCGCGCCATCCGTACCGACACGGATGCCAAGCTTGCATGGACCATCAACTACACGGCCTTCGAGTACACGTCTCCGCTCGCAGCAAAGGGCATTACCGCCGCAAAGCCGAGCTTTAGCTTTAAGGTCATCGTCGTCGACAACGGTGACGGGACTCTGACGGCGACGCCCGCCTACGACGGCATTCAGCCCTTGTTCGAGAACGTCTACGGCGCCGATGCCGCTGATGCCGCGCTCGCTGGCACCAAGAAGCTCCAGGCAGCTGAGGGCCTGACCCCGGCCGACATCGCGGGTAAGTTTACCTTTACCGTGACCGCTGACGAGGCGGGTGCCCCGATGCCCGAGCGCACGACCGCAACCAACGACGCGGCCGGCAACGTGGACTTTGGCAAGATCCACTTTACGCTCGAGGACCTCAACCGCGCCCTGGGCGTGACGGACGATGCGACCGATAAGGCCGAGGCAGACGAAGCTGACGAGGCCGAGGCCGACGAGGCAGAGGCTGAAGAGGCCGACGCCGACGCTGATGCCAACGCCGACGAGCCCAGCGACGAGTCCGAGCCCGCGGCTCCCATCGCTCCGCGCTCGCACACCTTTACCTACACGGTGACCGAGTCCGGTAGCGCCCCTGGCGTGACTAACGACGCCAACACCGCGCGCAAGGTTTCCTACACAGTGACTGACGACCGTGCCGGACACCTGAGTGTCGTGCGCAACGGCGACGACGGTGCGGCCTTCACATTCACCAACACCTACAGCGTGACGCCCACCGATTCGTCCGTGACCGATCAGGTCAAGACGGTCAAGCGTCTGACCGGACGCGACCTTGCAGCTGGCGAGTTCACGTTTGACCTGCTCGAGGACGGCGTGACTGTCGCTAGTGGCACCAACGACGCCAGCGGCAACGTTACGCTGAGCCCGATCCGCTACGAGGCGCCCGGCACGCACACGTACACGCTGCGCGAGGCTTGCCCCAACGCGCTCGGCCTGTACAAGGGCGTCACCTATGACGGTACGACCTACACCGTCGTGACCACCGTCTCCGACAATGGCGACGGCACGCTGACCGCGACGCACAAGCTCGAGGGAACCACCGAGTCGGCTGGCTTTACCAACAAGTATCACGCCATGCCCACGCAGGTTTCCATCGGCGCCATCAAGGTGCTCGAGGGACGCGAGCTCAAGAAGGACGAGTTTAGCTTTAAGCTCGTTGGCGAGGACATTGAGTCCACCGTCACCAACGATGCCGACGGCAAGATCAACTTCGACAAGTTCGAGTACGACGAGCCTGGTACGTACGTCTACACCATCAGCGAGGTCAAGGGCGACGAGGCCGGTATGACCTATGACAAGTCCGTCTTTACCGCGACCGTCAACGTGGTCGACGACGGCGAGGGCAGCCTCAAGGCGAACGTCGCCTTTACCAAGGGCGACAAGAGCGTCGAGGGTATCGTGTTCAACAACACGTACAAGAAGCCCGAGACGCCCGTGCCGACGCCCGATCCCGGCACGCCCAAGACCGTGACGAACATCGTCAAGACGGTCAAGGGTTTCCTGCCCACCACGGGTGACCAGCAGGCCGCTGCACTGCTCATGGCATTTGTTATTGCCATGGCCGGCGTCGGAGCCCTGGTCTGGGGTATCCGTAAGCGCTAGGCACGCTGGCAGCGCCCGGGGCCAAAAGGCCCCGGGCGGCCGGCGGGGAGCCAGAACATAGCCCCACCCCCCCCACCCCCAGCCGCCACGGAGACGTCTCCCTTCTCCGTGGCGGCACTTTTGTGCGCAGGGGAGGAAGGGCCGCCACGAAATCGGCCCATCTACTACGTTTAACCCCTTACCCCCAACCATGCCAAAAACGCGAAAACAAAACCGCAGGTAGAACGCCTGCAGTTTTCTGGAAAACAGGGGTATGGTCGGGGGTATCGAGTCAAACGTAGTAGATGGGCCGATTTCGTGGTTGGCGCCGCCAAATGATCCCCCGGGGACGGAGGAAAACGGATCATTTTGGTCCCGCAAGGCTTGCGGAGGCACTCGTGCAGGGCTGCCCGTACAAAACTATGCCGGTTTACGGGGCTGAGTCACGAGTCCCCAACCATGCCGATATTCGTGAAAATAAAACCGCAGGTAGACGCGCCGTCATTTTGCAGAAAACGCGGGTATGGATGGGGGTCCTGAGTTTAGCCCCGGAAACCGGCATAGTTTTGAAATGGCATTAAATCGGTGGCAGCCATTTTGCTATGCCGGAGCGGTTGATCGTCGGGCAACTACCCTCGCAGGTAGGCGATGGCGATCTGCGTGCGGTTGCGCAGGCCCATCTTTGCCAGGATCGAGCTGATGTGGTTGCGTACGGTGCCTTCGCCCATATAGGCGGTGGCGGCAATCTCCTTGTTGTCGAGGCCGCGGGCGATGAGCTCGGCGACTTCGAACTCGCGGTCGGTTAGGCTGGCGAAGGCCGCGGGCCGGCGGGTCGTGCCGGCATCGACGCCCGTCCCATCAAAGTTGATATCTTCGATCGCCTTACCCTCGAGCACGCGTTTGCCGTCCATGACTTGCGCCAACGCCGGAGGAATGACGGCGACATCGGTTTTAATCAGGTAGCCGCGGGCGCCCAGTTTGAGCGCCGACACAATGTACTCGTCATCCGAGAATGTCGTCAGAAACACCACGCGCGCCGAAGGGTCGCGCTCAAGGATTTCGCGCGCCGCCGAAAGGCCGTCGCGCCCCGGCATCTGAATGTCGAGCAGCGCGATATCGGGCGCGTGCTCGGCGTAGAGTGCCACCGCGTCGTTGCCGTCGGCTCCGGTGCCCACCACTTCGATCTGCGGCTGGGCGCCCAGGATAATCTTGAGCGAATCGACTACCAAGCGGTCGTCGTCGACAACTATGAGCCTCATCGGGCGTCATCTCCTTGCTGTTTGGGGACGGTGGCAAACACGCGCCAGCCGGGGGCGCCGGCGCGCAGGCCGGCGGTGAAGGTTCCGCCAAGCGCCTCGACGCGCTCGCGCATGGAGACGAGCCCCATGCCTTCTGCGACGTTGCTGCTGCTCGCCGGGGTCGCGTCTGCGCCATCATCGGTAACGATGAGCTGGTAAAACGACGGATGCTCCATGCACCGCACGGTAATGGTTTTGGCATGGGCGTGGCGCATGGCGTTGGAAAGCGCCTCGCGCAGCACCGCCGCAAAGCAGTTGGCGACGTTGGCGGGCGCATGCTCGGTCAAAACCTCAAGCTCAATCTGCGGACCGCTGTCCGAGCGTGCGCCTTCAACGATGCGTTCGAGCTGCACGGAGAGGTTGGTTGCATTGTCGTTGAGCGCGTGGACGCTGGCGCGCACGAGCTGGAGCGCCTCGTCAACGGTGTATTTGACGTCGGCGAAATCGGCGGCAACGCCGGGCTCGTTGGCATGGACCACGCGCAGGGCTTCGGTTTGAAGCGAAGCGCGCGTGAGCTGGTGGCCCACGTTATCGTGGATTTCGCGCGCGATGCGGGCGCGTTCGGCGAGCGTCGCGAGCTCGACTTCGTAGTCCTGGCGGTCGGCGAGGTCGCGGTTGCGTGCCTCGAGTGCCAGGGCGCGTTCTTGCAGCTTGTCGCGGGTGCGACGCATGCGTTCCTGTTCGCGCTCCAGCTGCGCGGTGCGCAGCGACAGCAACGTGGCGGCGACCGAAAGGATGGCGGTTAGCAACAGCGTTCGGGTGGTGAGCGCGCCGCAGCGAAGGTCCGTGGCAAGTGCGCAGGCAAACACGGAGCCAATCGCCAGCGCGGGCCAGATGCGTTCACGGCGCACGCGCCGCGCGATGTCATAGAGGGCGAGAGGTACGAACGGCACAAACGGCGGCACGAAGACAGCCGCGATGACGTAGGCGTAGCTGCCGGCCTCGCTGGCGCGACGGGCGCGTTCTCCCTGCGCGACCTCGGCCAGTGCGGCGATGACAACGCCAAGGCAAAACGCCGCGACCAGGCGAGCATCCACAGCAAGGCCCGTGGCGGCTGCGATGCAGCACGCCAGCACGATCGATTTGTCGAATAGTCTGTTCATACGGGTATTGTACGCGATGCCGCGCACGGGGGAGGCACCACTCAAAGCAACCGTGACATTCCTCCCACGCGGCGGGGCGGTCGCGTCAGCAGGCTACGCGACCGCCCCGCACTCGTGACAAAGCTCACTGGTGCGCGCCGTCAGCTCCTGCGATGATGCAATCGTACCGGGCCGCAAGCAACAGAAGGGCCGCCTCATGACAGACATCGTCCACGTCGAAAATCTCGTCAAGCGCTACGACGATCTTATTGCGCTCGACCACTTTAATCTGAGCATCGCCCCCGGCGAGATCTTTGGCCTGCTGGGCCCCAACGGCTCGGGCAAGACCACGTCCATCAACTGCATCCTGCAGCTGCTCGCCTACGACAAGGGCGCCATCGAGCTGTTCGGCGAGCGCATGACGCCCGCCCGCTACGACCTCAAGCGCCGCATCGGTGTGGTGCCGCAGCAGGTGGCGGTGTTCGACGAGCTCACCGTGCGCGAGAACATCGACTATTTCTGCAGTCTCTACGTCAACGACCGCAAGCGCCGCCGCGCGCTGGTGGACGAGGCGATCGACTTTGTCGGCCTGGGCGACTTTACCAAGTTCCGCCCCGGCAAGCTCTCGGGCGGCCTGGCGCGTCGTCTCAACATTGCCTGCGGCATCGCGCACAAGCCCGAGCTCATCTTTTTTGACGAACCCACGGTGGCGGTCGACCCGCAAAGCCGCAACGCCATCCTGGAGGGCATCTGCCGCCTGCGCGACGAGGGCGCCACGGTGGTGTATACCAGCCATTACATGGAGGAAGTCGAGCAGATCTGCAGCCGCATCATGATCATGGACGGCGGCCGCGTGCTGGCGCAGGGCACTAACGACGAGCTCAAGCGCATGATTCAGATGGGCGAGAAGATTGTAATCGAGGTCGGCGAGGTTCCGAGTGCGGCGCTCGGTGCCGTCGCAAGCCTGCCGCACGTTCTGGACCTTTCGGCAACGGCGGGACAGCTCACGTTTTCGTGCGAAGCGAGCCCGCACAACCTGACGGACATTCTCGATGCGCTGCGCTCGCATGACGTGCCGCTCGGCCGCATCTATTCCGAACCGCCGACCCTCAACGACGTGTTCCTCGAGATCACCGGCCGCGAGCTGCGCGACTAGGGGGCGGCCATGTTCAACACCATCATCACCACGGTCAAGACGCTGCTGCGCCGGCCGAGCACGTGGGTCTGGGGCGCTCTCTTTCCTATTGCGCTTTCCACGATGTTCATGTTTATGTTTGCGAACCTCAGCTCCGACGGCACGGTCGACCCGGTGCCGGTTGCCGTCGTGGCGGACGAGGCCTGGGATGCCTCGACCTTTAAGGATGTGGCAGCTTCGCTTGCCAAGGCAGGCGACGACCAGCTGCTCGATGTGAGCGAGTACGAAGACTTGGCTGCCGCGCGCAAAGCGCTCAAGGCCGGCGAGGTCGCGGGCATCTATACGGTTGATGCCGCGGGCACGCCCAGGCTCACGCTGCTATCGAGTTACGACAGCTCGCGCGCCTCGTCGGTGCTTACCGACCGCAGCATCCTTGAAACGGTGGCAAGCTCGTATACGCAAAATGCCGAGCTCATGTCCCAGATTGCCCAGGACAACCCGGCGGCGCTCGCCGATCCGGCGGCGGTTGCGCGCGCCCTGTCGCTCGAGGGCGGAACCCGCCGCGTGAGCCTGACTCGTGCCACGCCCGATGGCACGGTCATCTACTATTACGCGCTTTTTGGCCTGGTCGCGATGATGTCTGCCGAGTTTGCCGCCTTGAGCGTCGTCGATTTGCAGCCCAATCTGTCCGGCCTCGGCGCGCGCCGCTGCGTGGGCGGTCTTTCCAAGACGGCGTCGCTGGCCGGCATTTTTGTCGGCTCGTGGCTGGTTTCCTTTGCATCGATGGCGGTTGCGATCGGCTACGTGCGCCTGGTCGTGGGCGTCGACTTTGGCGGGCGCGAGGGGTTGTGCCTGCTGGGCGGGGCTGCATCCGCGCTTGCCGCCACGGGCCTGGGGCTTTTTGTGGGCACGCTTCCCGTTAAGGGCGGCAAGGCATCCAAGTCGGGCATCCTCACGGGCTTTGCCACCACGTGCGCCCTGTTCGCCGGCCTCTACGGCGAGCCGGCGATGGCGCTTGCCGACGACATCGCCCGCGCTTGTCCGGTCGAGTGCTGGCTCAACCCCGTCAAGCTCATCTGCGACATGTTCAATCGCCTGTATTTCTTTGAGGACCTGGGGCCCTTCGCTGTTCGCGCCGGCGCGCTCGTCCTGATGGCCCTGGTGTTTGTCGCCGCCGCTACGCTGATCTTTGGAAGGAGCCGCTATGAGCACCTTTAAGACCGCGCTTCGCATGGCGCTGGCGCACCCGTTCTACCTGCTCATCTATACGGTGTTCATCTCGCTCATGGGCGTATTCATCGCGGCTTCGGTGAGCTGGAACTCGTCGCAGCTTACCGAGTACAAGCCCTACGACACCAACGTGATCGTGGTCGACCGCGACGATAGCGACCTTTCGCGGGCGCTTACCAAGCACCTGGGCTCACGCTTTGACCTGGTCACGGGCGTCGGCGACGACACATACGACCTTGCTGACGCGCTCTCCAAGAGCAACAGCGCCAAAGGCAGCGCCGACTGCGTGTTCTTTATCCCGGAGGGGTTTGAGGACGATCTTGTTGCAGCCGCCCGCGCGGGGGAGTCCCTGCCCAAGCTCGATGTGACCTACGGTGCCGGCACCATGGCGGCGGCGCTTTCGTCTGCCGAGGCCTCGCGGTGGATCTCGCTCGCGGGCGCTGCGGCCGCACTAGAGCCCGCTGCCTCCAACGGCGACGTCGCAAGGGCCGCCGAGCACGCGGCCGCAAAGCGCGCGGAGGTCCAGATCGAGCAGGTCAAGGTCGACTCGACTGCTGCTACCACGCTCGAGTCGTACTTCAACTTTGGCGCGTACGCGATCATCTCGTCGGTCATCGTGTCGGTGGGACTGGTGTTCTCGGGCATGAACGAGCCCGAGCGCGTGCGCCGCATGGATGCCAGCCCGGTCTCTGAGCGCCAGCGTTCGCTCGCTGTGTTCGCGGCCGCCGCCGTGCTCACCGTCTGCATCTGGCTCGTGTCGAGCATGATGGGCGTCGTGGGCTTTGCCAGCGCGGTTGCCGAGGTCGGCGTGGGTCGCGTGTGCCTGGCGCTGGCGGCAACGTTTGCCCTGGCGTGCACGCCGCTGGCCGTTGGCTTTACGCTGTCGAGCCTGGGCGCGCGCGAGGAGCTGCTCAACGGTGTGGGCAACCTGCTCGGCATGCTCATGACGTTTTTGGGCGGCGCCTGGATGCCACTGTCGCTCATGGGCTCGGCCGTGCAGACGGTGGCGCACTTTGTGCCGACGTATTGGGTGAACGACGCGATCGGCAAGGCGCTCGCCGCGGACCTGACGTCCACCGTGCTGGGCGACATCGCCTGCGATCTGGGCGTCACGGTGCTCTTTGCCGCGGCCATCGCCGCCGTAGGCCTAGCCCTCGCGCACAACAAATCCCACGCCTAGCCACCTAGTCATTGGGGACAGTCTTTGCCGATTCGCCGGCAGGGCTGGCAGGGACTGTCCCAATATGTCGGCACTTGGGGACGCTCCTTTCCTGCCGGCACTCATTGGGGACAGACTTAAATGAGCGATTTCACTCATTTAAGTCTGTCCCCAATGAGTAGGTTGGAAAAAAGTCGCGCACGTCGCTTAAAAATAGTTCGCCCAGGTTTACTATTACCCTAGAAAAGTAGCAGAAGGCTAACAACGGGGGATAACATGGCGACAAAGCAAGCCTATGTCCAGGTCAAAGGGCTCAAGAAACACTATGGCGACGGTGATGCGCGCCTGACGGTGCTCGACGGCATCGACACGTCCATCAACCGCGGCGAGATCTGCGTCATGCTGGGACCCTCGGGCTCGGGCAAGTCGACCTTTCTCAACCTCATTGGCGGCCTGGAGGATGCCGACGGCGGCTCCATCATGGTGGACGGCTGCGACCTCACCGCGCTCAAGCCTGCCGATCTGGGCGAGTACCGCCGCCGCGAGCTGGGCTTTGTCTTCCAGTTCTACAACCTGGTGCCCGACCTTACCATCAAGGAAAACATCGAGGTCACGGCGCACCTGTCCAAAAACCCGCTCAATGTCGACGACCTGCTGCGTTCGCTGGGCCTCTACGAGCACCGCAACAAGTTCCCACGCCAGGTCTCGGGCGGCCAGCAGCAGCGCTGCGCCATCGGCCGTGCACTCGTCAAAAACCCAGGCCTGCTGCTGTGCGACGAGCCCACGGGCGCGCTTGACTACAAGACGTCCAAGGAAATCTTGCAGCTCATGGAGGATGTCAACCGCACCTACGACTGCACCATCATCATTGTCACCCACAATGCCGCCATCGCGCGCATGGCAAATCGCGTGCTGCGCCTGCGCGACGGGCGCATCGTCGAGGATGAGCTCAATGAGTCACCCGTCGCGGCCGCCGAGCTCGATTGGTAGGCGGCGCCATGACACCTCTCGCAAAACGTCTCCCGCGCGAGCTGCGCCGCAATATCGGCAAGTACCTGGGCATCTTTTTGCTTATGTGCGGAAGCATCGCCCTTACCTCGGGCTTTTTGCTCGCGGCGCATTCCATCGGCTGCCTCATCGACGACATGCGCGACGAGTACACGATCGAGGACGGCCGCGTGACCACCTCCTTCGAGGCTACCAAAGACCAGCTCAAGGCCGCCGAGGATGCAGCCGGCGACGTCGGCGGCGTTACGTTCTACAAGAACTTCTCTATCGACGTCATCATCAAAAAGGCGGCTGGCGACGACGGCACCAAGCGCACCCTGCGCACCTACGCGCATCGCACCAAGGTTGACATTGCGTCCTACTGCGAAGGCAGGCAGCCCAAGACGGACGATGAAGTGGCAATCGACCGTGTCTTCGCCACCAACAACGACCTCGCCGTGGGCGATAAGGTCGAGCTTGAGGGCCGCACCTACACCATCTGCGGCATCATGACCCAGCCCGATAGCCAGGCGTTGTTCCTCGACAATTCGGACTTTACGGTGAACACCATCACGTACGGCGTGGCCGAGGTCACCGACGCCGGCTTTGCCGCGCTTGAGGACGCCGGCGGCGCGCCTGCCTACACCTACTCCTTTACCTTTACCGATCGCGACCTCCCCACCGCGGACCGCATCGATGCGGAGCAGGATATGGTCGAGGCGCTGACCGATGCCGATGCGCGCGTGGACGATCTGATCGATGCCGATTCCAACCAGGGCATTGGCTATGCGCGCGACGACGTGGACGGCGACTCCATGATGTGGATGACGTTGCTCGACATCATCATCGTGATCATGGCGTTTGTCTTTGTGGTGCTCACCGACGCCACCATCGAGGAGGAGAGCGCCATTATCGGCACGCTGCTCGCCAGCGGCTATCGCCGCCGCGAGATCGTGCTGCACTACCTGGCACTTCCCGCCATCGTGGGCGTGGTCGCGGCGCTTTTGGGCACCGCACTCGGCGTTGCGTTCTTTACCGAGCCCATGCGCGGTCTCTACTACGGCTCGTACAGCCTGCCGCCCTTCCAGGTGTACTGGAGCTGGGAGATCTTCGTGAAGTGTGCCGTGGTTCCCGCCGCCGCGCTCATTCTCATCACGCTGGTGGGCCTGCTTCGCAAGATGGGCAAGACGCCGTTGCAGTTCCTTCGTCACGAGGCGAGCGGCAAATCGGGCACCAAGCGCGGTCTGCGGCTGCCGGAGCGCATGGGCTTTGTCTCGCGCTTCCGCCTGCGCGTCTTCCTGCGCAACCTGGGCAACTTCGCCACGCTCTTCGTGGGCATTGCGTTTGCCTCGCTGCTGCTGCTCTTTGGCCTGGCGATTCTGCCCACGATGACGCACTACGCGGACAACCTCGAGACGAGCCTGGTCGCCGAGCACCAGTACACGCTTAAGGCTCCGCTGGAGCTCGAGGGCACTGCCGAGGAGCGCGAGCAGTGGTCGGCACTCGAGCGCTTGCAGTCGGTTGACGGCGCGCTGCTTTCCGCCGCCCAGGATGCCGATGACGAGCTTGACGACGCGGCCGATGCGGCGCAGGCGGCGACCGATGCCGCGACTGCATCTCCGTCTGCCGAGAGCTTGGCCGCGGCGCAGGATGCGCTTGCCAAGGTCCAGGACAAGAAGGATGCGCTCTACGCGCGCCTTGACGATCTTGCCGATGCCCTCGGCTGCAACCGCGACGAGGCTATCGACCTGATCGACAAGGCCTCTAAGATCGACACCGACAACGATGACATTCACCCGGTTAACACGACCGACAACGGTGCGACCAAGATTGCACAGGCCGAGAAATACGCTGTCTACCAGCTGCAGTACGATCGCGGCGACGGAAACGGCGAGGAGACAATTTCTGTCTACGGCATCTCGGCAAGCTCGCGCTACTGGAAGGGTCTCAACATCGGCGACGGACACGTCGTCTTTGGCGGCGGCCTGCTCGATAAGTTTGGCTGGAGCGAGGGCCAGAAGGTCACACTCAGCGATAAGTACGAGGGCGAGCATTATTCCCTTGAGTACGCGGGCAAGGACTATGCCTGGGGCTCCAAGTCGGACATGAATATCTATATGAGTATCGATGACTTTAACGAGCTGTTCGACAACGATGCCGCCTACTTTAACGGCTATGTGAGCGACGAGAAGCTCGACCTCGACGCGCGCTACTTTGCCGGCGACACCACGCCCGACGACATGCGCGCCGTGGGCGACCAGTTCATCGGCATGATGAGCAAAATGATCGGCATGATGGTCGGGCTCGCGGTGTTTATCTTCCTGCTGTTTATGTACCTGCTGACCAAGGCCGTGATCGACCACAGCGCCCGTTCGATCAGCTATATGAAAGTCTTTGGCTATCGAGATAGCGAGATCTCGCATCTGTACATCCGCTCGATCACGCTGTGCGTGGCGGCGTCGCTCGTGCTGAGCCTGCCGGTGATCATCGGCTCGCTCACGGCCATCTTCCGCTCTATGCTGCTCGCCTATAACGGCAATATCGAGATTTACGTGCCGACCTGGTCCATGGCGGCATGCGTCGGCATTGGCTTTGCGACCTACCTGGTCGTGGCGTTGCTACACACGCGCTCTATCAAGCGCGTCAGCCTGGCCGAGGCCCTCAAAGTCCAAGAGTAGTCATCGGGGACGTTCTTAAACGACTAGCCATTGGGGACAGTCTTTGCCGATTCGCCGGCTCGCCGGCCGGGCTGGCAAGGACTGTCCCCAACTGCCGGAAGGGAGGCACTCATTTAAGTCCGTCCCCAATGAGTGGTTTCAGTCATTTAAGTCTGTCCCCAATGAGTGCCTAACGACTCGGTGTTGCGCTTGACTTCGACCCTACTTCAACGGGTACCATCCTCTTATGTCTGTAACGCCATATAGACCGAGGGGATATATCTATGACCGCAACTGCACCCGCAGCACCAGCAAAGGTGTACTTCACCAACCTGCGCACGCATGCTCGCGAGAGCCAGCTCGACAAACTCAAGCGCCTCATCCGTCGCGCCGGTATTGAGCAGATCGACTTTGAGAACAAGTTCGTCGCCATTAAGATTCACTTTGGCGAGCTGGGCAATCTGAGCTTTTTGCGCCCCAACTACGCCCGCGCCGTCGCGGATGTCGTGAAGGAGCTGGGCGGCAAGCCCTTCCTCACCGACTGCAACACGCTCTATGTCGGCAGTCGCAAAAACGCGCTCGAGCACATCGACACCGCCTACCAGAACGGCTTTACCCCGTATGCCACGGGTTGCCAGATCATCATCGCCGACGGCCTCAAGGGTACCGACGAGGCGCTCGTCCCGGTCGAGGGTGGTGAGTATGTGCGCGAGGCAAAGATCGGCCAGGCACTCATGGATGCCGACATTGTGATCAGCCTTACGCACTTTAAGGGCCATGAGCAGGCGGGCTTTGGCGGCGCCATGAAGAACCTGGGCATGGGCGGCGGCAGCCGTGCCGGCAAGATGGAGCAGCATGCCGCCGGCAAGCCGAGCGTCGATACTACCAACTGCGTGGGTTGCCGTGCCTGCGAGAAGATTTGCGCGCACAGCGCCATCACGTTTGACGGTACGCGTGAGCGCGAGCTTGCCAACGGCAGCACCCGCACGGTTCACGTGGCTGCCATCGACCACGATCGCTGCGTGGGCTGCGGACGCTGCATTGCGGCGTGCAACCAGGACTGCATCAAGCCCGACTATGATGCCGCGGCCGACGTACTCAACTACAAGATCGCCGAGTATACGAAGGCCATTGTCCAGGATCGCCCCAGCTTCCATATTTCGCTCGCAATGGACATCAGCCCCAACTGCGACTGCCATCCCGAGAATGACGCGCCTATCGTCAACGATATCGGCATGTTCGCGAGCTTCGACCCGGTCGCCATCGATCAGGCCTGCGCCGACGCTGTCCTGGCGTCCGAGCCGCTGCCTAACACCGAGCTTACCGACAGCGCGGCCAAGATGGAGCATAACCACGAGCATTTGGAGGGCGAGCAGGCGCGCGACCCCTTCTGCATCACGCATCCCGACACCGACTGGCGCGCGTGCATCGCGCATGCCGAGAAGATCGGCCTGGGCACGAGCAAGTACGAGCTCATCGAGGTCAAATAGCGCCTAGCTATTGGACAAAACAAGCGCCTTTGTGGCGCAAGTCGAGCAAAAGCCGCCCGTGAGCACAGCGCCCACGGGCGGCTTTTCGGAAGTATGCGGCAAATTTCGAGACCGCCGAGCACACGACGTTTTTTGGCAACAAAACCCCTGATAAATTGTTGATAAAACTGCGGTCTGGTCGGCAGTTCCAGATTTCGCCGCATACTTCCGAAAATAGGGGGTTAGATAAAGCCCCGGACGTTGCTTTTTGCCTAAAAATTCTTTCCGAGGAAGTCGTCGACCGTGTTCCAGTAGAGCTCGGGGTTAACTTGCGCGCTCTTGGCGTGGGTGGCGCCATGGATGGTGAGCTTTTGCTTGACCTTGCTGGCGCACGCGTCGTAGTTTTGGTCGAGCATGTCGTACGGCACAAAGGTGTCCTGGTCGCCGTGGATAAACAGCATGGGAACCGTCGCGTGTTTGAGTTGCTCCACACTGCTCGCCTTATGAAAGTCGTAGCCCGCGCGCACGTTGCACACCAGGTTGGCCACATCGAGCAAAGGAAAACTGGGCAGCCCAAATACATCCTTGAGCTGCAGAGAAAACTCGTCCCAAACACTCGTATAACCACAGTCCTCGATAATGCATTTCACGTTTGCGGGCAGAGATTCCCCCGCGACGTCCATGGCGGTTGCCGCACCCATCGACTCGCCAAAGACCAGGATGCGCGCCTCGGGGTCAGCCTGAACGATTCGCTCGATCCATGCGACGACATCGAGCCGCTCGGGCCAGCCCATGCCGATATAGTCGCCGCCGGAGCGCTCGTGGGCACGGGCGGCAGGCGCGAGCACGTTCATGCCGCGGTCATGGAATCGTTTGGCGTATCGGGCCATACCGATGGGCTCATCGGTGTATCCGTGTAGGCAGATAGCGTAATTGTGCGTGCTCTCTGGGGCGGCAAAATACCAAGCGGCAAGTTCGGTTCCGTCATCTGCGGTGAGGCTGCTGCTCTCGCGGTTCTCTTTAAACCATGCCCGCGCCTCGGTTCCCTCGGCATCCGGCTGCTCACTTTCTTTGTCGTCCTTGCCGTCCTGCATCATCTTCATGGTGTATGGCGCGCGGGGATTCAGCGCGAAGTCAAACAGAAAGTTGCCGGCAAATCCGAGCAGTGCAATGACAACCACCAGTGCAACGATGCCGGCTATCTTGAGCTTTCGATGGGAATGTGCGTTTTGAGCCATGCGGTATTCTCCTATAACATGTTAATACATCAACATTTAAAACAAGCGCATTATGGATGTTCGCCGTTGACGCGTCAACAGGCAAAGAATGGGTAAACAAAGGGTCACGTATGGTGCAAATTTCGCATGTACCCAGACGCTTTGATATAGTGTTGAGAACTCTTTACATTGGAGGATGTAACCGGCATGTCCGATTCGAGCGACAGTTCTAAGCCGCGACCCAAGACCGCGGCCGTTCCACACTACACGGTGGGCGAGGAGATCATGAACTCCGTCACCCATGGTGTCGGCTGCCTGCTGGGTATCGCGGGCCTGGTGCTCCTGATCGTATTCGCTGCCCTGCGCGGCGGAGGCCCGGCCCACATGGCCGCGGCGATTGTCTATGGTGTCAGTATCATCCTCGAATACCTAGCCTCCACGCTCTACCACGCGATTCAGCCCGCGCGCGCCAAGCGCGTGTTTCGCATCATCGACCACAGCTGCATCTACCTGCTCATAGCCGGCAGCTATACCCCGTTTTGCCTCATCACGCTCGCAAACGACGGCGGCCCTGCGCTGTTCTTTGCCGTGTGGACCATCGCCATCGTCGGGATCGCCCTCGAGTGCTTTTTGCGCGAACGTCAGCCGCATTGGGTAAGCGGCCTGGTCTATCTGCTGATGGGCTGGCTCGTCGTCTTTAAGCTGCCCGAGCTCGTGGCGCTGCTGAACCCCGTGGCACTCGCCCTGCTCGCCGTCGGCGGCGTGTGCTATACCGTGGGCGTGCCGTTCTATATCGCCAAAAACGTGCGCTATCTGCACAGTGTTTTCCACTTGTGGGTGCTCGCCGGCAGCATCTTCCAGTTCATGGCGGTGATCCTCTTCGTAATCTAGCGACCACGCCCACGGCCCCGCTCGCACGGGCAACCGGCGCAATTGCCCTATCCGTCACCTACGCTTACTACCCAACGTCCCGAATCTTGGAGGTTCGAGAAACTCCCGATGGACATAACCATCTCCCTTATTACCACGCTCGTTTTAACGCTTATCAACGGCTACTTCTCCATGTCCGAGATGGCTCTCACCACGGCTAAGCGCGCCGTGTTGGAACACGATGCCGAGGAGGGCGATAAGCGCGCCGAGCGCGCCGTCCAGCTTGCCGCCGATTCCGACCAGCTGCTCGCCACCATTCAGGTCGCCATCACGCTCGTGGGCTTCGCCTCGTCCGCCGTCGCCTCGACGAGCCTGTCCGACCCGCTCGCCACATGGCTCATGAGCTTTGGCATCGCGCCGCTTTCCGCCATCGCGCGCGGCCTGGCGCCGGTCATCATCACCGTCGCGGTCGCCTTTGTGTCCATCGTGATCGGCGAGCTCGTGCCCAAGCGCATCGGCCTTGCTAACGCCGAGGGCGTATCCAAACAGGTCGTGGGACCGCTCTCCGTGTTCCAAAAGATCGCCCGCCCGCTCGTGTGGCTGACCGGTGCCTGCTCCGACGGCCTGGCCCGCATCCTGCGCATCAAGAGCGCCGATGACCGCCAGAACGTCTCGGAGGAAGAAATCAAGTACATGGTCTCGGAGCAGGACGACCTGCTCGACGAGGAAAAGCGCATGATCCACGAGATCTTTGACCTGGGCGACACCGTTGCCCGCGAGGTCATGGTGCCGCGCGTGGACACCACCATGTGCGAGGACAACGAGACGGTCGCCGACGTGTTGTCCACCATGCGCCAGACCGGCTTCAGCCGCATCCCCGTCTATCACGAGGATCCCGACAACGTCGCGGGCATCGCGCACATCAAGGACCTGATCCAGCCCGCGCTCGACGGCAAGGGCGACCAGCCCATCGCTGGCTTTTTGCGCGATGCCACCTTTGTGCCCGACACCAAGGACATCCTGCCGCTGCTGTCCGAGATGCAGACTTCGCACGACCAGATTGTGGTCGTCGTGGACGAGTACGGCGGCACGGCCGGCATCATCACCATCGAGGACATCGTCGAGGAGATCGTCGGCGAGATCGAGGACGAGTTCGATCCCGACAACAAGTACCTCACGCGCCTCTCGCGCCGTGAGTGGCTCGTCGATGGGCGTTTTTCGTGCGATGACGCGATTGAGCTTGGTTGGCCGCTCGAGGAAAGCGATGATTATGAGACCATCGCCGGCTGGATTTTGGAGCTTTGCGACTCGGTGCCCGACATCGGAGAGGTGTTTGAGGTCGCGGGGTACAAGTTCAAGGTGCAGTCGATGCGTGGCCAGCGCATCTCGCTTATTCGCGTGATCGCTCCGGCCGAAACCGATAAGAAGGATTCCGAGCCCCCGGCAGAGAAGCCGGCGGCGTCGGGTGCGGGCTCTGCGGATCCGCACGACGGCGACGAGTAGGGCAAGGACGAGTAGGGGAGAGTTATGGCAGGCCTGTTCAACATCCTTAAGGTCACCGTCAGCGAGGACAAGATTTGCGCGCACGTGCTGGTGAACCCCGGCATGCCGCTCATGACCTCGGAGGATATCGAGGCCACGGCGCGCGTGTACTACCTGGTGCCCGCGATTGCCAAGCACCTGTGCCTGGGCGACTCCGGCCGCGAATTCCAGGATTGCATGGGCCAGACCGAGCTTTGCCATCTGCTGGAGCACGTGACGGTCGGGCTCATGAACGAGACCGGTCTTGCCGGCAGCATCTCGTGCGGTCGCACGCGCGTGAGCGAGCATGACGAGCGTGTCTTTGAGATTGAGCTTTCGTGCCCCGATGATGCGCTGGCCATCGGCGCGCTGTCTTCGGCCACCTTTATGATGGACTGGGCGTACCTGCACGCCGACCAGCCCACTCCCGATGTGGACGGTACGGTTGCGGGCTTGCGCAACCTGGTGCTGGGTATGCGCGCCGAGGCCGAGGGCAAGGACCCGCACGAGGCCGTTGCCGCTGCGAACGGCGAGGACGTGGCTGAGGATGCGCCCGAGCACGACGCTCCTGCCGAGGCCGACGCTGAGCCCGTTGCCGAGGCGCCTGCTGAGCCCGAGTCTGCGGAGCCCCAAGGCGTCCCGAGCTTTGACGACGAGCCGCAGATGCCAATCGATACCGAGGGCGCGGTCGTCGAGAACCACGAGGCCCCCGCGGCCGTCTTTGGCGGTGCGGCAACGGCTCCGTCCGGCTCGGCGCACGAGGGCAGCCTGCCGCTCGTCGATGGCGCCGGCGAAGACCCGGCCGCCACGGTGGCCATGCCGGTTGCGCCTCAGGAGTAGGCTCACTCGCTTATCACCATCATGTACCTGCGCTTTTACCGTACGCAGATGAGCGCGACGGCAAGTGTTGCGCTGCGGGTATAATGGACAGCATTCAAACGGTGGGCATCGAGGTGCCCGCAGGAGAGGAATGATCATGGGAAAGACTTTCAGCTTTGTCTCCGGTGCGCTCTTAGGTGCTGCCGCCGGCGCTATCATCGGCGTTGCTCTGGCCCCGCGCTCGGGTGCCGAGACCCGCGCCATGGCCGCCGATATCGCCAACGATGCCTGGGACAACATGCGTGACACCTACGAGCACAGTGCCGAGGAGGCTCGTGCCGCGGTCAACGACTTTGGTCCGATGGTCGACGCCAAGACCGATGACCTGCGCGCCAAGGTCGACCTGGCCCGCGAGCGCATGGACCAGCTTCGCGAGCAGCTCAACGATGCCATCTCGGGCGGCAACGTGACGCCCGCTGCCGACGTCGTGGTCGAGAACGTCGCTGAGGCCGACACCGAGGCCACGGAGCCCTCGACCGAGGCATAATGCGCGCAGGGGATTTTGTCGGCGTCAAGGTTTACCGCAAACCTGCCGAAGACAAGCGCACCAAAAAGGACGGCACGCCGCGCAGCCCTAAAAAGCTCGGCAAGATTCACTTTCCCGTCTTTACCCCGGGCGGCACGCGCGTGGTGGGCTTTATGGTCCGCCAGTCCGATATCGCGGGCATGATCGAGCGCCCCGACCGCTTTGTGGCGCTCGATGCCATCGGCGTCTATGAGGGTGCTGTCGCGGTCGACGACGTCAAGGGCACCTACGATGCCGCCGCGGCCAAGCGCCTCGATATCAACCTGGACGATTGCATCATCTGGGTTGGCATGGATGTGCGCACGGAATCGGGCGATGTCGTGGGCTACTGCTCGGACGTTGAGTTCAAGCCGCGCTCGGGTATTGTGCAGATGTTCTACGTGACCGCCGGTGCCGCTTCGAGCGTGCTGGTGGGCGACACACAGGTGCCGCCGACGATGCTGCGCGGCTACGAGAACGGCGCGATGATTGTCTCGGACGAGGTCAAGGCGCTCGGGTATTCGGGCGGCGCGGCCGCCAAGGCTGCCGAGGCCAGTGTCGTGGTGGGCGATAAGGTCAAGAAGGGCGCCAAGGTGCTCGATGACAAGGGATCGGTCGCCGTGGACAAGGGCAGTCGCGCACTGGGCAAGCAGCTCGGCAAGACGCGCGGTATGTTCAAGGCCTTTAAGGACGAATATCAAAAGGCGAGCGGGGGCTCGTCAAAAGCTAGCAAATAGAGACGTACCAAATGATGGGAGGCGAGCCGGAGACATGTTGCTCCGGCTCGCTGTGTTTATGGGGGAGGGCACATGCGCCAAAACGGATCTAACTTAAACGGGCGCTCGGCTGCGCGTCCGACGGCGCGCCGCGACCTGGGGCAACTGCCCAGCGGTCAGCGTCGACGTCGCCGTAAGCCCGGCGCGATGTACCTCAACCATAGCCGTGGGTTTAGCGATCGCAGCGCGCGCATCGGCAACGGGCGCTCGCCGCGCCGACCGTCCCGTCTGCCCTATGCGCTCATCGCCGTGGGCTGCGCGCTCGTGCTGTTTATCGCTGCCGTCGTGGGCTACGTCAACCGCAGCGTGGACGTGGAACTCAACGGGCAAAAGACCGCGGTGCGCGTGGGCTCTACGTTGCAGAATCTTATCGACGATCAAAGCCTGACCGAAACGTACGACGCCGGCGATCTGCTGGCCGTCGACGACAGCGTGCTCAAGCGCCATGGCGGCGAAAAGCTGTCGGTGAAGGTCGACGGCAAGCGCGTGAAGCAAGGCAAATGGGATAGTCGCGAGCTTACGGGTGGCGAGAAGGTGACGGTCAAGGACGGCCGCAACGCCTACGAAAAGCACGAGGTCCAGGCCACGACTATCGAGCCAAAGCTCAAGGTCGAGGGCACGGGCGCTATTGAGTATGTCAAAACCTGGGGCGTTCAGGGCCGCTCCGAGATATGGGTCGGCGAGCAGTCGGGCAAGACGCAGGACCGCGGCGAGGTCGTGCCCGCCACCGACTGCGTAGTCGAGTGCGCAAGCGTAGCGCCCAAGGGCAACGAAAAGTACGTGGCCCTGACATTTGACGAGGGTCCGAGCGGCGCGACCAAGCAGATTTTGCAGGTACTCAAGGAAAAGGGCGTCACGGCGACGTTCTTCCTTTCGGGCGATGCCGCGGAAGCCTCGCCCGCTACTGCCAAAGCGATTGTCGATGCCGGGTGCGAGATCGGCTCCAACAGCTACAGCGATGATTCGCTCAAGGGCGAGGATCGCGAGACGGTGCGCAGGCAGATCACGAAGGGCACCGAGGCGATAAAGTCGGCGACCGGCGTCGAGACGATGTTGCTGCGTGCCCCCTACGCCGCGTTTGACGAGCAAAACTGGATTGATGCGATGGACCTGGTCTCCGCCGTGGTCTCGTGGAATATTGACTCGGGCGACTGGCTGCTCAACGGTGCCGACGAGCAGGTCTCAACGGTGCTCGATTCGGTGACGCCGGGCAATATCGTGCTGCTCACCGATAGAGACGAATGCGCCGAGCAGACGCTCGAGGCGCTGCCGCAGATCATCGACGGCCTTGTCGCCGACGGCTACAAGATCGTGACGCTCAGCGACCTGGTCAAGACGGACACGTCGCTGAGCAAAAAGCTCACCTCGCTGACGAAGGTCACCATGCCCAAGGACGCCGTGTTCCCCCAACTTGCCGAGGACGATGACACCACAGAGTAGTCATTGGGTAGTCGTTTAAGAACGTCCCCAATGGCTATGTCACGGATACGTCAGCGTTTGGTATGCCTGCAATGTGCAGCGCATAAATTCGATGCCGCAGGGCGATGCTGATGCTATAGTTACTGCGGTTAATGAGGGTCAAGAGAAAGGTTACAGGTGAAATCCAAACCTCGACCATACAGTCGATGACCCCATGCAGGTGCTTTTTGCGCATGCACGGGGTGTAAGCGTCGAGCGGCGTGCCGCCCGCGCATGCGTATACATATCCAGAAGCCCCCGGACGCCGCACGCGCGGCCGCGTCCGGAGGAATAATGATGGGGAGCACCATTGAATTATCTGAGTGAGATGCTCAAATTGCCAGTCTTGGACGTCGACGGCGAAAAGCTCGGCGTGGTCAACGATTTTGGCATTGCAACCGGCGAAGTTTTTCCGCACGTGACGTCGCTCGCGTTCCGCGGCCCCGGCAAGACGCCGTTTATGATCAGCTGGCGCAAATGGGTCGACCGTATCGACGAGACGGGCGTGTATCTCAACACGTCTGCCACCAATATTCGCTTCTCGTACCTGCAGCCGACCGAGCTCCTGCTGGCGCGTGACGTGCTCAATAAGCAGATCGTCGACACGCAGGGCATGAAGGTCGTGCGCGTCAACGACATCAAGTTTTCCATGTCGGGCGAAAACCAGCTGCGCCTGTTGGGTGCCGAGGTCGGTGCCCGCGGTCTGCTGCGCGCGATCAGCCCCGCACTCGAGCACGTCGTCGAGGGCTTTATGAAGCACCTGGGCAAGCCGCTCAGCGAGGACATCATCGCTTGGTCCTACATGGACCTGCTCGACCGCTCGACTAAAAACATCCAACTCTCGGTGTCGCACAAGACGCTCGGCGAGCTGCACCCTGCCGACATCGCCGACATTATCGAGCAGCTCGACCCGCGCCTACGTGCGCAGGTGTTTGCGCAGCTCGATACCGCCCAGGCAGCCGAAGCTATCTCGGAGTTCGATGACGACGAGCTTATGACCGAGATGCTCGAGGGCCTGTCCGACACGGACGCATCGTCGATGCTGGCCATGATGGACCCGGACGACGCTGCCGACCTGATCGACGAGCTTGATTACGAGAAGGCCGAGAAGCTCCTGCGCCTGATGGGCGTCAAGGAGGAGAAGGCGATTCGTAACCTGCTGGGGTATGAGGACAACACCGCCGGCCGCATCATGACCTCGGAGTTTGTTTCCCTGCCCGCCACGGCAACGGTCGGTGACGCCATCGAGGCGATTCGCGAGCTCGACGAGGACTTCGAGAGCGTCTACTACGTCTATACCGAGGATCCGAGCGGCATGCTGACCGGCGTGCTTTCGCTGCGCACGCTGATCGTAGCCGACCGCGACGCCACGTTGGGTCAGCTGGCCTATCGCGACCTGGTCTATGTGTCGCCCGACGAGGACCAGGAAGACGTAACGGACGAGATGACCAAGTATGACCTGGTCGCTATCCCCGTCTGTGACGAGAACCGCCACATCTTGGGTATCGTGACCTTCGACGACGCCATGGACGTTATCGCCGAGGAGCATCAGGAGGACCTGCAGATCGCCGGTGTCGGCTCGGGCGATAGCGCGTCCGACGACTCGACGAATGTGCTCAGCTGGTTCGTGCATCGCCAATACTGGGTTGTTGTATGGGGCATCGCGTCGTGCATCATGGCGACCGTGCTGGGAACGGCGCTCGGCTCCGCGCATCTGGTGGTGTTTCCCATGTGCGCCATGCCGCTCGTGCTGCTGGCGGCCTCGCGCATGGTGTCGTTCGTCAAGAACTACTTCCTGGAATACGACGTCCACGACGACGAGCCTAAGCCCTACCTGGGATTCTTCTTCCAGAGCACCGGTATGGGCCTGATCCTGTCGCTCGTGACCTATCTGTGCGCGCAATTGGTGCGTACCGCCGCGTTCCCCGATGCGTCCATGTTTGAGGAGCAACTCTTTACCGGGTGTTTTAATATCGCTGCCATCATTTGCCTGGTTGGCAACATGAGTGCCGTGATCTACCTGATGGTGCTGTTCTGGCGTGACGAGCATGACCTCAACACGTCGGGCACCGCCATGAACGTCATTGCCGTCATGATCTCGTGTGTGGCGTATTGCATCGCCGCGGTGCTGCTCGCCATGTCAGTCATGGGTTAGGTGGTCGCGTGCAAAATACCAAGCAAAAGTCGGGCACCAAGCAAAAGCTGACCATCGCGGCCATCTTTGGCGCTATGGGCCCCGGTCTGCTGGCGGCGCTTTCGGGCAATGACGCCGGCGGCATTGCAACGTATTCCAGCGCGGGCGCCAGCTATGGCTACAAGATGCTCTGGATGCTTCCCGTCATGACTGTGCTGCTCATCGTGACGCAGGAGACCGCGGCGCGCTGCGGCTGCGTCACGGGCAAGGGCCTGGCATCGCTCATTCGCGAGCGCTTTGGCGTGCGCAAGAGCGTGTTGGCCATGGCGGCGCTGTTGATCGCCAACACGGCTGTGACCATTTCGGAGTTTGCGGGCATCGCCAGCGGCCTTGCTCTCTTTGGCGTGCCGGCGAGCATCTCGGTGCCGTTGGTGGCGCTGCTGGTGTGGATGCTTACCATGTCGGGTAGTTTCCAGCGCATCGAGAAGATTCTGCTGCTGGTGAGCTGCGTGTTCGTGACCTATATCGTCGCCGCGTTTATGGCTGGCCCCAACTGGGGTGAGGTCGCGGTCGACCTGGTCGTGCCCAACATTCAAAATGACCCCAGCTACGTGTCGCTCGTGGTCGCAACGATCGGTACCACTATCGCGCCGTGGATGATTTTCTTGGCGCAGAACAACGTGGTCGATAAGAACGCGGGCGAGGACGATATCGTGCTGCAGCGTATTGATACCGTGAGCGGCTCGATCGCTGCCGATATCATTGCCGGCTTTATTATCATCACGACCGGCACGGTATTGTTCCCGGCGGGTATTCAGATTAGCGATGCTGCCGATGCTGCCCGCGCGCTGGAGCCTATTGCGGGTCAGTGGTCCACGGTACTGTTTGCCTCGGGCCTGGTCGCGGCGAGCTTCTTGGCTGCCTGCGTGCTGCCGGGCGTTACGTCGAGCGCTATCTGCGAAGCATTTGGCTGGGAGCGCGGTGCCGATCGCAGCTGGGACGAGGCCCCGGTCTATCGCGGCATCATTACGGCCATCATCGGCATCTCTGCCGTGCTGGTGCTTATGCCCGGCGTCGATCTGTTCCAGATTATGATGACCTCGCAGGTCATCAATGGCGTGCTGCTGCCCGTGGTTCTGGTGTTCCAGGTGGTTATTGCCGCTGACCGTCACATTATGGGCACTAACCGCAACGGCCGCGTGTGGAATGTGCTCACTTGGGCGACTATCGGTGTGATTACGGTGCTGACGGTCGTCATGTTTGTTCTGCAGGCGATGGGTTACAGCGCTTAGCGCCTCTTTTGGACTCCAAACAGGCCGCAGCGATGGACTGCGGCCTGTTTTTTGCCCGCGACCTCTTGGGGCCGACTCTAAAAGAGTGATTTTGGGTTGTTTGCCGCGGGTTACTTGTCGGTGCCCAGCTTGTGCGGCTTGAGAGCGAGCGCATTGACGAGCGCGTCGGTGGCAGACTTGACGGCCGCCGGCTGCGGATCGTTGACGTGATCCTCGGGATGCACGGGCAGGTCCTTCTTGACTGCATCGTGGATCAAGTTGAGGTACTCAGTCACGCCAGTGGTCGACAGGTGCGTGCCATCGCCATCGAACAGGTCGTTGCGATTGGCACTGTATCCGTACCAGTCGATAACGCGCACGTTCTTGTAGCGCGTAGCAGCGTTGGCGATGGCCTGGTTGGTAGAGCCAACCCACGGCTGCGGGCTGCGCGTGTTCACAAACACCACAATACGCTTATCTCCTGCATCGGTCATGATGGCGTCGATCTGGTCGTCGGTTACCAAGCCGTTGGTGCCCAGTGCAAAGACCACGATCTTGCCGGCAAGGTTCTGTTGGAGATAGCCCTCAAATGTCGCGCGGCCCGCATCAAACTGGCGGCCCTTTTCGGCATCGATATGGCTGTGCGGGAACACGCCGTCAAAGGAATCAACGGCGCGCAGCGACACGGAGTCACCGATCATCAACAGGTCGTAGGAGCCATCGGGGAAGCCGTCGTTGTCCTTGTCGGTGTCGTCGGCCGCCTGCTGGTCGGTGGGCGCGGTGTTTTTGGCTTCCTTGTTCAGAACTTCGGCGCCCTCGCCGCTCAGCGCAGACGTCTCGGGCACAAAGACCAGGCCGCCCAGTGCAACGACCAACACGACAGCGCAGGCTGCGCAGACAGGGACGTGCGCGCGTGCCCAGTTGGCGGGCGTGGTGGTGCCATCGCGGAATTCGGCCACGGTGCGGCCGAAGGCGCCCTTCCTAAACGGCGTTTCGATAAAGCGATAGGAGCACTCGGCTACGGCGACCACCAGCAGCACCTGCAAAATGTACTGCCACCAGGGCGTATCGTTGATGTTGGCGACCGGGTTCATAAGCAGCAGCAGCGGATAGTGCCACAGGTAGATGCTGTACGAGCGCTTGCCAACCCATACGAGCGGTTCGGCGGACAGTGCGCGGGCAACCATTCCCTGGGGCTGCACGCAGGCCGCGATGACCATGAGCGTGAGGATGGAGCATAACAGCGTGCCGCCGCGATACTGGAACGCGGTGTAGCCGTTGGTGAGCGCGACCATGGCGGCAAGGCCAACCAGACCCACGACGCCCAACACATCGATGGATGCGGGCGAGGACCAAAAGCGCACGAGGGCGCTCGGCTGTGCCGGGGCGGTCTCGGCTGATTCGTCGGCCTTCTCGCTAGGCTTGCCCTCGGCGTTCTTGTCGTGCTTGGCGGCGCCAGCCAGGCGATTGAGCCCCAAACGATGAGCGAGACGCACTGGCGCCAGGTCGCGATCGGGGATAAAGGCCATCCAGGCACCCAGCAGTAGCGAGAACACGCGGGTGTCGGTGCCGTAGTACACGCGGCTGGGGTCGGCGGCAGGGTTGTAAAGCACCATCATGGCGAGGGCAGATACCGCGGCGAGGCCCAGAACCACGCGGCGCGTGTTGGGCTTGCTCACATGCATGGATACCATGGCAAGCAGCAGTGGCGGCCAAATCAGGTAGAACTGTTCCTCGATGGCAAGCGACCAAAAGTGCGTGAGCGGCGAGGGGTCGCCCAGAGCATTGAAGTACGAGACGTTTTGGGCAATCTGCCACCAGTTGTTGAAGAACAACAGCGACGGCAGGATGTCGGGGCGCATCTTGGTGAGCATCACGTGGTTAAAGATGGTGCACAGCGCGCAGGCCACGAACACTACCGTTACCACGGCGGGGACCAGGCGACGGATGCGGCGAATCCAGAAGCTCTTAAGGTCGATGCGGCCGGTCTTGGCGACTTCGTTGAGCAGCAAGCGCGTGATCAGATAGCCCGAAAGCACAAAGAAGATCGTGACGCCGAGCAGGCCGCCCTGGGCCCACGTGAGGTTGAGGTGATAGAGCACCACCGCGACGACGGCGAGCGTACGCAGGCCGTCGAGCGCAGGAATGTAGCGAGATTTGGGGCGAGCGGTCGCCTGCTGGTCGGTAGCGGACGAGCGTGTGGCGCCGGTGTTGGTCTTGGCTGCATAGGCGCCCTTGTTGGTGGGCGTTCGATGCGGGCTCGGGCCACGTCGCGACTCGCCGGTGCGGCGCTCGGCGTGCGTGCGTTCGTGCGGCGCCTGGTTATCGGGCGCGCGGCGCGGGCCGCGTGGACTCAATTGTGGGAATTGTTCCATAAAACATCATCCAATGACGAGAATAATCGGCACATATTCATTGTAGCTACCTGCTCCTGTGAATGCTTGCTGCTGGCACAACCTCAAGGGCGCGTTCACATCAAAGTGAACTAAAGTTATAGAGGCGCGAGAGCGCACGATCGACGGCCGACGGTGGGCATAAGGCCCGCAGATGAGGAGGTTTCCATGGCAGATCGCTGCATCGTTGCGGTGTTCGGCAGCATGAACATGGACCTTTCGGTGGCGTGCGAGCGCATGCCGCGCGCGGGCGAGACCGTTGGCGGTAGCGGTTTTATCACCAATGCCGGTGGTAAGGGTGCCAACCAGGCCGTGGCAGCTGCGCGTATGGGCGCGCGCACGTGCATGATCGGCGCGGTCGGGCGCGATGCGTTTGGCGATGCGCTGGTGGCGGGACTTCAGGGTGCCGGCGTGGGCGTTGAGTTCGTGGCGCGGCGCGACGACGTGGAGACCGGTACCGCGACTATCATTCGCTGTGAGAGCGATAATCGTATCGTGCTGTCGCCGGGCGCCAACCACGCGCTTACGGGTGATGACGTGGCCTGTGCGCTGCGCTATCTGGTGGCCGATGGGCTCGACGGAGACGCCAGCGAGATTGCCCCGGCTGCCGGCAGCGTCTTTATCGCCCAGGGCGAATGCGACCTGATGGCGACGGCCGCGGCGCTCTCTTGCGCCCACAGGCTGGGGTTCTATACGGTCTTTAACCCCGCGCCGGCCTGCGAGTTGCCTGCGGAGGCCTGGCCTGCGGTCGACCTGGTCTGCCCCAACGAGACCGAATGCCAGGTGCTGACGGGCATCTTGCCCGCGGATGATGCGAGCTGCGTCGCGGCGCTCAATGCCCTGCTCGCCAAGGGTGCCGGAGCTGCGGTCATCACGCTGGGCGGCGCCGGCTCGGTTACGATCGGCGATGGCGGTGAGCTGCTGCGCATGCCGGCGCTTTCGAGCACGGTAGTCGATACCACGGCCGCCGGCGATACGTTTATCGGCGCGTTGGCGGCGGCTCGCCTAGAGGGCTTGCCGCTCTTTGAGTGCATGGCCGCGGGTGCTCGCGCCTCGGCAGTGACGGTGTCACGCCTGGGCGCTCAGCAGTCGATTCCCACGCGTGCCGAAGTTGAACATTGGTTTGGTTAAACGATAAAGACGGAGAAGCGGAGTAGAACAATGGCAATCAAGAAGCTGATCCTTGATCTGGATATGGGTGTGGACGACGCGATGGCGCTGGCCTATGCCATCGCGAGCCCCGAGGTGGAGCTCGTGGGTATCACCACGTGCTTTGGCAACGTGCGCGTCGAGCAATCGGCGCACAACTGCCTGGCGGTGCTCGATCTGCTGGGTCGCCCCGAGGTTCCGGTGTACCTGGGTGCCGACCGTCCTCTGCAGGCGACTGAGCCCTATACGCCGCCGGCGTCCACCGCGCTCATTCACGGCAAGAACGGCATCGGCGGCGCGAGCGTGCCCGCGTCGCCCTACGAGCCGGTGGGAGCGACCTCGGCCGGCGGCAACGCTGCGGTCGATTATTTGATCGATGCCGCGCGCACTTATGGTCCCGATCTGGTCTACGTAGCGACTGGCCCGCTCTCCAATCTGGCGCTCGCCCTGGAGCGCGATGCGGCGGCGATGATGTCCATCGGCCGCGTGGTCGTGATGGGCGGCGCCCTTACCGTGCCCGGCAACGTGAGCGCGGGCGCCGAGGCCAATATGGCGAGCGACCCCGAGGCAGCCGACGCGGTGCTGCGCTCGGGCCGTAAGCTCACCATGGTGGGTCTGGACGTGACACATCGCGCGGTGCTCACACGCCGCGACATTGCCGGCTGGACGGGCTCGGGCACTATGGCCGGCTGCGCATTTGCGAGCATGGTCGAGCACTACATTGGCTCGTACGAGATGAACGCGCCCTACCTGGGCGGCTGCGCGCTGCACGATCCGCTGGCGGTTGCCGTGGCGATTGATCCAACGCTCGTGGGTGCGCTCGGCTGTAACCTGCGTGTTGACTTGCTGGGTGAGTATCGCGGCCGCACCATCTGCGATGAGCGCCGCCTGTCCGATCCGGACAAGAGCGCGCTTGTGGCACTGACCGTGGATGCTCCGCGCTTCCTGTCCGAGTTCAAGACGCGTATGGCCCGTGTCCTTGGCTAAGTTGTCTTTTTTGGGACGGGGCTTTTTTGACTGGTATGATTAGTGCGACCATTCGAACCAGCTAAAAGAGCCCCGTCCCAATTTGACTATCGAGAGGATCTGCCATGGAGCGCATCGCCAGCTTTTCCGTTGATCATCTGCTGCTTGAGCCCGGCGTGTATGTGAGCCGCATCGACCGCGATCCGGCGACCGGTGCCGCCGTCACCACGTTTGACCTGCGCCTGACCACGCCCAACAAGGAGCCGGTCATGAACACGGCCGAGTGCCACACCATCGAGCACCTGGGCGCGACGTTCCTTCGCAATCATGCCGAGTGGTCGAGCCGCATTGTCTACTTTGGCCCCATGGGCTGCCGCACGGGCTTTTACCTCGTCGTTTTTGGTGAGCTGACGAGTGAGGAGATTCTGCCACTCGTGCGTGAGCTGTTCGAGTTTGTCGCCGGCTTTGAGGGCGATGTCCCCGGTGCCGCTCCCGAGGAGTGCGGTAACTACCTGGACCAGAACCTTTCCATGGCGAACTGGCTCGCGCGCCGTTACCTCAATCGCGACCTGGTCGATATCGACGAGAAGCACCTGCACTATCAGCAGGCGTAAGGGCTTTATCGCCCAAAACGCGCGCATTGGGCGCCTTCGCTTATGCGGGGGCGCCTTTTTGTTGATTGGTCGGGACGAGCGTTCAAAATCGCTCATGTTTGTTCTAGAATGTTTGTATAGTCACATTTACGAACAGGAGTGAACATGCATATCTACTCTGTCAACGATCCCGAATTCAAATCCTATGGTAACGTTTGGGATGACGTTCCGTCCGAGCTCACGTCGCCCGTGCTCGAGGCGCTCTCTGCCACGCCCATTCCCGAGGGCAGCAAGTACGTAGCAAGTGCGCCGGAGCTCGAGGGCGTCAAGGATGCCGGCAAACTGGGCTTTCTCATGTTTGGCGGCCGCCCCTTCCAGCTCGGCTGGTGCAACGGCCACAACACGCAGCTCAACTGCCTGGAGTATCACCGCGCCAGCGAGTTTAACCTGGGCGCCCGCGACTTTATCCTGCTCGTGGCGCATCGCTGGGAGATCGAGGACGGCAAGCTCGACACCGCGTGCGTCAAGGCGTTCCGCGTGCCGGCGGGTACGGTCGTCGAAGTCTTCAACACCACGCTCCACTACACGCCCTGCATGGTCGACGACGGCGGCTTCCAGGTGATGGTGGCGCTGCCGGCGGGCACCAATGGCCCGCGCCCCGAGGCTGCGGCCGACATGCCCGCGGCCGGTGACAGCTACTGCTACTGGAAGGCCGACAAGTGGGTTCTCTGCCACGCAGATAGTCCCAAGGCTGCCGAGGGCGGCTACGTGGGCCTCGTCGGCAAGAACCTCGACATCGCCTGTGACTAGCATCTTCCGTCTCGATTTGTAACATCTAGCGGGCTAAATCGTCTCTACCTGTTACAGATTTAGACAAACTGCGGGGGCTGCCCGAAAATCTCGATCTGTAACACCAAGCCCGGTTTTGGCTGCCTACCTGTTACAGATCGAGACAAACCGCCCCAAACCACCACAAAGGTGTCTGTCCCCTTTGTGGTGGTTTGGGGCGGCGGTATCAGAAAGTGTCAGGCAGGGGCGGCTGCCGGGCCGCCGTGTGCGAAAAGAAGTGTCGGCCTGCGTCGTTGCCGTTGAGTAGCGCGCTGCTTACGGGGATACTGAAACCACGACAAACAGCGTGTGAAAGGATCGATGTATGGCTTTCCGTAAAGACTTCCTGTGGGGCGGCGCAACGGCTGCCAACCAGTGCGAGGGTGCCTACGACGTGGACGGCCGCGGCCTGGCCAACGTGGATGTGGCCCCGCACGGCCCCGAGCGCTATGCGGTGGTCTCCGGCCAGCGCAAGATGCTCGACTTCGAGGACGGCTATTACTACCCCGCGCAGACCGGCATCGATTTCTATCACCACTACAAGGAGGACATCGCCCTCTTTGCCGAGATGGGCTTTAAGACCTTCCGCATGAGCCTGGCCTGGACCCGCATCTTCCCCAACGGCGACGAGACTGAGCCCAACGAGGCCGGCCTGGCCTTCTACGAGGACGTGTTCCGCGAGTGTCAGGCGCACGGCATTGAGCCGCTCGTGACCATCACGCACTTCGACTGCCCGATTCACCTCATCAAGGAGTACGGCGGCTGGCGCAACCGCAAGCTCATCGACTTCTACAAGAACCTCGCGACCACGATCTTCACCCGCTACAAGGGCCTGGTAAAGTACTGGCTTACCTTCAACGAGATCAATATGATCTTGCACCTGCCGTTTATGGGTGCCGGTCTGGTCTTTGAGGAGGGCGAGAACAAGGAGGCCGTCGAGTACCTGGCCGCCCACAACGAGCTCGTCGCCAGCGCTTGGGCAACCAAGATCGCCCACGAGATCGACCCTGAGGTCAAGATCGGTTGCATGCTTGCCGCAGGTAGCTACTACCCCTACAGCTGCCGTCCGGGCGATGTGCGCCAGGCGCAGATTGACAACCAGAGCAACTATTTCTTCGTCGACGTTCAGAGCCGCGGCTACTACCCGGCCTATGCCGTCAAGAAGCTCGAGCGTTTGGGCATCGATGTGGGCATGACGGATGAGGACCGCGAGATCCTGGCCGCCAACACCGTCGACTTCATCAGCTTTAGCTATTACAGCACCCGTTGCTCCGCCGGTGCCGATAACCCCGATGTCGAGCGCACCCAGGGCAACGCCTTCGCCGGCGCCAAGAACCCCTACCTGCAGGAGAGCCAGTGGGGCTGGGCCATCGATCCGCTGGGCTTCCGCATCACCCTCAACGACCTGTACGACCGTTATCAGAAGCCGCTGTTTGTGGTCGAGAACGGTCTGGGCGCCAAGGATGTTGTCGAGGAGGATGGCTCCATCAACGACGACTACCGTATCGACTACCTGCGCCAGCATATCGCCGCGATGCGCGATGCGGTGACCGAGGACGGCGTTGACCTGCTGGGCTACACCACCTGGGGCCCAATCGACCTGGTGTCTGCTGGCACGGGCGAGATGTCCAAGCGCTACGGCTTTATCTATGTCGACCGCGATGATGCGGGCAACGGCACCCTCAAGCGTTCCAAAAAGAAGAGCTTCGACTGGTACAAACACGTCATCGAGACGAACGGCGAGGACCTGGCCTAAGGCTTCCCAACAACCATAGCCTCCTAACCAAAACGCCCGGCGAGCAGTTAATGCCCGCCGGGCGTTTTGTTAAAAGAAGTGAAAGCACTCATTGGGGACGTACTTAAATGAGTGCCCGCAGAATGAGAGTGGATAATCTCCCGTTTTTAGCCTGTTTGTGGGCTCAAAGTGGGAGATTATCCACTCTCGCCATTTGGGCGTCCAAAAATCCTCGCTCGTTTTGTCTTAGTCATTGGGGACGTTCTTAAACGACTAGTCGCTGGGGACACCCTTTGCCGTCGGCGGATTTTGGGACATGTGGCCCGCTTTTTGGGCCCGCCTGTCGGTACACTAAAAGCACTATGGGTACCTGCGAGCGACATATCGGCCACGCGGCCGCCCGATCCGCACCCGTGGCGGATCCCAGGGGCGGCAGGCTCTTCGCCATGCCGCGATTCCTTGTTGGCATAACACATCGGGTGTACCGTCACCGCGTCTTTGCTATCGCCGGCGCCATCACCGCGCTGTTCCTCATGGTTTTGGCAGTCTTGCCGGCGCTGTTTGCCTCCGACCCCAAGCTTTCCAACGCCGTGCCCGCCTATAGCGAGGTGTCCGAAGAGGTCGTGGATGCGCTCGTCCACTCGAGCTCTCTCCCGTTGCTTGTCGCCGCAATTATATTTTCGATCTGGGGTGTATCGGTCTATCTACGCTGTTTGGACTATGTGTTGCGCCGCCGCCTTGTTGCCGTCGCCACCATCTGCGCCCTCTGGATGATTGAGGTCATCCTCAAATACAAGTCGTTCACACCGTTCTATGCCACCGTGCTGTGGTACCTGTACTACGTGCCCATGACGCTCATTCCGCTGCTCTACCAGTTGTGTGGTCTGCGCCTTGCGGGCCTGGAGCAACACCGCCTGGGTCGCCGCTACCGTGCTGCGCTGTGGATTGTGGCCATTCTGCTTATCGGATTTGTGCTCACCAACGATTTCCACCGGCAGGTCTTCCGCTTTGACCGTACAAGCGACACCTGGAGCAACGATTACACGTACGGCTGGGGTTATTTCGCTGTCCTCGTGTGGACGGCCTTTGACTTCGTGGCCTTTTTTATCCTGGTTGGTCGGTCCTCGTCCTTTCGCATTCAACGTTTCTCGGGCACGGCGGCGCTCGTGCTGCTGGGCGGCGCTTTCTTTGCCATCTCATATGCTCTGCGCGTGCCCTGGGCATGGAGGCTCAACTTCTCGCTCGTCTATTGCGTCCTGTGCGTGGTGGCGATGGAAATCTGTCTCGATTGCGGTGTCATTCCGTCGCATCACGACATCGCCGGCATCTTCGACACCTTGCCGCTCGACCTCAAAGTTCTAACGCGCGACCTGCAGGAAGTCTATGCCACGCCGGTGTCAAAGCCAATGCCGGTAGGCGTGCGCGAGGAGTTGCGGGCCCAGGAGCACGGCCGCGCCCATGCCTTTGCCGTGGCGTCCGATCCCGATGTGATGTACCGTGCCTTTCCACTGCTGGGCGGATCGGCCCTGCTTGCCCAAGACGTGTCGGAGCTCAACGAGCTTAACCGTGAACTGGCACATCGTCGCATGGAGCTGCAGCGTCAAAACGAGCTGCTCGCCGCCGACTACGACCTTAAGACGCATTTGGCAGATCAAGAGGCCGAGACCTTGCTGGTCCAAGACGTGGACCAGGCTCTTGCCCGCGCGCTCGAAGGGATGTACGACCTGCTGAGCTCGCTGCCGCCGTTGACCGACGAAGCATCTTCGCACGAGCGCTACCGCATGCTGCAGCGCGCCAAGATGCTCATCGCCTATTGCAAACGCAAGGGGTCGCTCACGTTGGCACAGCACGGGGAGAGCGGTTTTGACCGCGACAGTATTCAGCTCATTGCCAACGAGCTCGCAAGCGACCTGCGCACGATCGATGTCGATTGCGCCTCGATTATTGCCATACGGCGCCCGATGCACGCCAGTACAGTAAGCGCGCTGTACGACTGCGTGTATGACTTTGCGTTTTTTGCCTACACCACCGATCATCCGGCGCTTATGTATCACCTGAGTGACCACGATCGGTGCAGCGTCGAGTTGCGTGCCACGCTTTTCTCCAACGACGAGGAGGATCTTTCGCAGACACCCGCTGCGCAAGAGCTCGAAAGCGCTCTGCAAGGGCGCAACGTGGCATATCGCCTTGAGGGCGAGCCCGGCCAGCTGCGCATGATCGTTTTGATGCCGAGGGCGGGTGAGTGACGATGCAGATTTCGCTCATCCTTCCCCAAATCGTTGCGCTCGATGTTGTCTTTGCCCTGGCTGCGTGTCTGCAGACGATCCACGTTCCGCTCATCGTTTCGCGCCGCTCGCCCTATAACCGTAAGGTGATTTGCGCCTACGAGGCGAGTCTCGTGGTTCACCTGGTGGTTTCGGCGCTTATCCTGTTCGCGTCGTCTGGCTCGTATCTGGTGGCGCCGCTTGGCGTTTGCGCCAGGGCAATGGGCGGAGCGCTGTGGCTCAATGCCGCGATCTTTGCCTATGGCGTGGTGCTTATGGTGCGCTATCGTCGTCCCGTCATGCTGACTGAGCTGCTGCTCGTTGCCGCCGTAACGCCGCCAATGGTTGTTGTTATGGGCTCGGCGTGGGCTGTTGTCCTTATCGCAGAGGGAGCGTTCTTCCTGTTCCGCTCCATCGCGGCGCTCTTGATGGACGTCCGTAACCGCCAGGAGGATATCACCGCGTTCTCGACGATTGAAACCATCAACGTGATTCCCGTGGGCATCCTGTATCTGGACTCGAGGGGCCGTCCGCTGCTCATGAACCGCTGCATGCGCAAAAACCTGGTGGAACTTCATATGCCCACCGATCTAGGTGACATGAGCAGCACATGGAACAACCTGCGCAAACTTAGCATGCAAATGCCCGAAAGCAGCAGGAACCGTGTGCGGATTAATCTGGATCGCTTTGGTGAGGCGCGTGCGGTGGTCGAGGTCTCTCCCGCCGAGATTCGCCTATTTGTGTGCGATAGCGTTATGGTTTCGGGCCGTTCGTTCGAGCGCATTATCGGCCTTGATGTGACAGAGTACGCGCATGCTCATGACCGCCTGGCGCAAGCCAATCACCTGCTTGAGCTTGCGGGCCAAGAGCTCCAGGCCCAGATCGAAGAAGTTAAAAAGGTTGCCGACAATGCGGCCTATCTGCGTATGCGCGCTCGCGTGCACGACGTGATCGGGCAGCGCCTGTCCATTCTTCATCGCTATTTGGAGGAGGGACGTCTGGACGATGAGTCGCTCGAGCAGATCGACCCGCTGCTGCGCTCAATCGCTGCCGATCTGCGCAGCGGGGGCGACGCCGAACCGGCAGAGCAACTGGGCGATATCGTCCATGCCTTTGGTCTGGTGAGCGTGCAGATCGATGTGGAGGGCGAGCTGCCAAGCGACGCGCGTGTCGCGGCAGCCTTTTTGCAGATTATCCGCGAAGCCTCGACCAATGCCACCAAGCATGCACAGGCCCATCAGGTCCATGTGCGCCTGTGGCAGGAGACGTCGGAAGACGGCGCTGTTGCGCGGATGACCGTTTCTAACGATGGCTCTCCGGCCCCCGTATCGTATCGCGAGGGAACGGGTATCCCAGGTATGAGGCATGTTGCGCAAGATCTGGGCGGCAGCCTAGAGGTCCACGCCGCCCCACCCTTTACGCTTGCGGTATCCATTCCGCTCAACACCAACGACACGTCCCAAAGGAGAAACTCATGATCCGCGTCCTTATAGTCGAAGATCAGGCCATCCTGCGCGAAAGCCTGGCGCGCTCCGTTGGCGACCAGCCTGATATGACCGTCGCCGCCGCGATTGCCGACGCCTCCGAGGCCTTGGGTGTCGCGCTCAAGGAGCGCCCGGACATGATACTGATGGACGTGTGCACCGAGCACGACTCCAACGGCATCGTGGCGGCGGCGCGCATCAAGGAGCAACTGCCTGAGTGTCGCATCATTATCATGACCGGAATGCCCGAGATCACCTTTGTCGATCAGGCCCGCGAGGCGGGCGTTGACAGCTTTGTGTACAAGAACGTCGGTATCGACGAGCTTTTCGCCGTGATGCGCTCCACGCTGGCGGGCTATTGCACGTTTCCCAAGCCGCCCGAGAGTATTTTTTCGGGCACGGCGGCACTCGACGATGTCGAGCTGTCGATCTTGCGCCTTGCCTGCGAGGGTAAAAGCCGCCGCGAGATTGCGGCCGAGCTGTTTATGAGCGAGGGCACCATCAAACGCCGCATCTCGGAGATTCTCAACAAGACCGGCTACGACAACATCATGCGCCTGGCCGTGCGCGCGGTGACCGAGGGCAGCATCGTTCCCAACATGGAGCGCCCGTAATCGACGCGCTCACCCGTGTTCCGGCGCCGCAAAGATAGGCCGCCCACCGTTTCGCATCTAAAAACGGCGGGCGGCCTGCTTGTATGGGCAGTGCTGTCGGCATAAAAGCGACGGGGCTGCAGGATCAACTCCTGCGGCCCCGTCTGGTGTGCGCGGATGTGTCCGCCAATCCGCGGCTGTCGTGGTCTACCGCTACGCGATGGTTGCGCTGTAGGAGGCGACGTCCTCGTAGGAATCGGTCAGGTAGGCGTCGATGCCGATGGTCGTGTTGACCAGGCTGTCGAAGCTGTCAAGCGTGCCCTTCGAGAAGGTGAACTCTTCGGTGGCGTTGGTGCCGGGCATCAGGTGGGCCGAGAACCAGGCTTCCTTCATGGTGCCGTTGACGTTTGTCTTGCCGGTGGGAGCGTAGAAGGTCAGGTCCTTGTCGCTCTTGTTGGTGATGTTGACGACAAAGCCGATGTCGCCCCAGTCGTCCTGGAACTTCTCGGTGATGGTGATGGTGCACAGATCGTCATCGGCGACGGTGACGGCGGGGGAGATTTCGACGCTCTGGACATCGCCGTCTTCGACGGCCTCCTCGACTTCCTCTTCCTTCTCGGCGGCCTCGCGATCCTTCTTCACGGTACCGGATAGGTCCTTATCGGACTTGCTAAAGATGAGCTTGTCCTCGCCGTCCTCAAGGACAAGCTTGCCGTCCTCGAGCTTCACGTCGGTCGTCTCCTTGTCGACGGTGATACTCGCGGTGGTAGCGTCCTTGGCCTCCCACTTTAGGTCGGAAACTTCGGAGAACAAATCGAGGCTGCCCGTGCCGTCTTCGTCCAGGACCAAGATGCAGCTGATGCCCCATTCCTCGAACATATCCATATACTCATCGGTCAGCTCTTCGCCCTCCGTGGTTCCACCCGAGAGCTTCCAGCTGCCGACAAAGTTGGCCTTGGGGTCTTTGCCGCCGCTGCAGCCCGTGAGGGCAAAGGCGAGCGCCAGGACGCATGTCAAAAATGCGAGTACGGACTTTTTGAACGTTGTCTTCATGGTGTCCTCCTTCTTGTATAAAAACCCATAGAAGCAAATGCGGGGGTGGCGGATCCCCCGCCAATTACCAGATAGAGGGGCTAGGGCCTGGGCGTTCCGCAGTTGCTGCAGAACTTGCCGCCGTTTTCGCTGCCGCAGTTGGGGCAGAACCACTTGGCCGGTGCCGGGGCGGGTGCGGGACTGCCACACTCGGAGCAGAACTTGCCGGTGTTGGTGGCGCCGCAGCTGCAGGTCCATGTGCCGGCCGCGGGAGCAGCGGCAGGAGCCGGTGCGGGAGCGGGTGCCGGAGCCGGCTGCGGGGCGGCCTGCTGCTGTGCCTGGCCGGCGGCGAACAGCTGGCTGGCGTTCATGCCGCCCATGCCACCTGCCATGCCCATGCCCATAAAGCCTGCCATCGCGCCGTTGGGATTGGCGGCTGCCGCGCGCATCGCGTCGCTCTGGGCGCTGGCAATGTTGGCTGCCGCCATGGTGGGATCGCGCATGACTGCGGCCTTCTGCAGGTCCTTGATCATCTGCTCGTCTTCTTGCGAGGCTGCGATGGAGTTGACGCCAAAGCTCACGATCTCGACACCACGCAGGTCGCGCCAGTCGGCAGAGAGGACTTCGTTGAGCGCACGAGCGAGCTCGGTGGTGTGGCCGGGGATGGCGCTGTAGCGGATGCCCATCTCCGAGATCTTGGCGAAGGCGGGCTGCAGGGCGGTGAGAAGCTCGGACTTAAGCTGGCTGTCGATCTTGTCGCGCGTGTAGCTATCGGTCACGTTGCCGCATACGTTGGTGTAGAACAGCAGCGGGTTGGTGATGCGGTACGAATACTCGCCGTTGCAACGCACGGAGATGTCGACGTCCAGGCCAATGTTGTTATCGACCACGCGGAAGGGCACAGGCGAGGCGGTGCCGTACTTGTTGCCGATGATCTCCTTGGTGTTGATAAAGTAGACACGCTGGTCCTTGCCCGCGTCGCCGCCAAAGGTAAAGCGGCTGCCGATATTGGCGAAGGTCTCCTTGATGGAATCGCCCAGGTTGCCGCTAAAGACGCTCGGCTCGCTGCCGGTATCGAAGACGAACTCACCGGGCTCCAGCGCGACTTCGATGATCTTGCCGTTTTGCACCACGAGCATGCCCTGGCCGTCGTTGACGGCGATGACCGAGCCGTTGGAGATGACGTTGTCCTCACCGCGCGTGTTGGAGCTGCGGCCACCGGTGCGTTTGCTGCCCTTGCAGGCCAAGACGTCAGCAGGCATCGATTCGCAGTAGATAAATTCCTTCCACTGGTCGGCCATGACGCCGCCGGTAGCTCCCAATCCAGCTTTCAAGAGTCCCATGGTGATCTTCCTTTCTCGTCAAAGGCCGGGTGGTATTGGTCGGATTGCTTAGTCGTCCTTGTCGTCTTTCATGACAACGGTGGTCTCGGTGTGGCTGAAGGTGTCGTGCTTCTCGGTCAGGTCGAGCTCGCCGCAGTACTCGTCGGCGTGGGCGGCCTCGTTGGCCGTCTTGAGCTGGCCTACCAGTAACACGTCTCCGATAATCACGATGATCAGCGGCGCGATGATGTTGATGAGAATGCCCTCGACATCGAAGGTGAGGTAATCTGGATCGAAGGCGTATTCTCCCATAAAGAGAACCTGGGAGAGGACAAATCCGATCACAAAGAACAGCACCGAGGCGATGGCGAGCTTGGGCTTGGAGCAGGGGAGCTCGCCGACCAAGCGGCCGGTCTGGCCGTTCATGGCAAACAGGTAGCTCTTGCCGTTCCACGAGGTGGAGAGCATCCAGACGGGGAACAGGGCGTAGTCGCTGTCTTCCCAGGTGTAGTCGAGCTGCTTGCTTTCGACCGTGGCATCGTCATATTCGTCGACGACGGTCTCGCGCAGGGCCGAGATCGTGCTCTCCTCCATGCGGCGCTCGGCGCGCGCCTTGCACGTCTCGCAATCCTCATCGTAACGGTTGGCGATGTAGCCGGGCATATAGGCGACCGAGAACGGGCGCAACGCGTCGTAGTCAAACGGCTCGATGGCGTCCATGTGGCCGTCGGGCATCTTGGACGATCCGTCGACGGGCACGCGCTTAAACGAGATATTGCCCTTGCGATAGGCATCGTAGTGGTCGGTGGTCGTGACGGTGCGATCGGATTCCTCGGTCACGGTCTCGTTGGTCGCGTCAAAGTACACTTCGCCGTCAACGCGGGCGCCGTAGAGCCAAAACGGCACGTAGACACCTTGGACCTCGTCGATGTGGTTGCCGGTGACAAAGCTCTTGGGCAGCAAGATTTTGCCCTTGTAGTGTTCCTTGAGTGCGGCCGTGACGTCGTCGCGCCCGAGCTTAAACGGAATCACCAGGTCGGGCGAGAAGTCGCCCGAGAGCTGGCCGGGCGCCACGTCAGAGTTGCCGCAGTACGGGCAGGTGGTGACGGCGACGGTGCCGTCGGACACGAGCTCGGCGCCGCACGACGAGCAGATGTAGCCGGCGTTTTGGGCGAGCTCCTGCACCGCGTCGTCGGCGACGGGCTTGGGCGTTGCGGCTGCCGCATCGGCTTTGGCATCTGCCTTGTCCTGGCGCTCGCGATAGAGGGCCTCGACTTCTTCGACTTCAAAACGCGAATCGCAGTAGTCGCAGACGAGCTTTTGCTCGGCACTGGCAAAGTGAAGGGGGCCGCCACACGCGGGGCACTGATAGTTGACGCTCTCGAAGGCCATGATCGGTCCTTTCCGTGCCGGAGGCTATGCGCCGATGGCGCCGCCGCAGTATTCGCAGCGCCCACTGGCATCGGGAATGGTGGTGGCTCCGCAGAAGGGGCAGGTCACCGCGGTCTTGGGGGCCTTGGCGGCCACGACGCTGTCGCGTGTCTCCTGGCGCAGCTGCACCAGCGCGTCGCGGACCTCGGTTGCCTGGCGCTTGGCCTCGCGGTATTCGATGGAGCCGCGCTGATCGATGGTGGAGTCGTTCACGCGCAGGTTGATCTCGGTAAAGTACGGCGTGTTGACGTGGATGGTCAGATTAAAGTCGTAATCCAGGTCGTAACGCGGCGGGTTGTAGCTCTCGCGCTCGCCGTCCTTGGTCTCGCGATAGATCTCGGTGCGATGCTCGTCGATATCCATATCGCAGCCGAGTACCTGCGAGAACTCGATGATGTCGGGGTTGGCGTCGCGCCAGCGACTCTGCGAAGTGATGATCAACAGGCCCGCGTCTTCGTCGAGCATGATGTTGGTACGTCCGGCAGAAAGCGTGCGCGTGGGATTGAACGACGCCAGGCGCTCGGCATTGGCCTCACGGTAGGCGAGCTGCTCGCGGATATCGTCCGCGGTGCTGGAGCGATAGCCGTGAAAGTAGGGGGAGAGCTTGCCGACGCACTCTTTGCACAGGTAGCCCTCGTTGATCTTGGTCTTGCCGAGAAGCCCCAGCTCGGTACCGCAGATCGCGCACTCTTTCTTCTCGAACATCTTGTCAAAGAAGCCCATGGCTGCCTCCCATCAACTGGTAGCGTGTGTCACTTTTGATGATGGGGGAGTGCGCGATCTTTCACGATACCCAGACGGCTCAACGAGTCTCCACAACTGGGACACATGGCCCATTTTTCATCCGGCACATAGGGACACTCCTTGCCGCGGGTAGTCATTGGGCACTCATTGGGGACGTACTTAAATGAGTGGTGCTTAAATGAGTGGTTGAGGCCGCGGAGCCCACGTCCGATGAACGCCTCGATGCCTTCGTCGTCACCTTTGGGCTTACAAGGCGCGAGCGCGATATTCTTGAGGTCTTGGTCGTTTCGGACCAGAGCGTCCAGGACATCGCCACAACGCTTTTCCTCTCGCGCTCCACGCTCTACCGCCACATTTCCTTGATCAACAAAAAGACCGACACCGCCTCGCGTGTGGCCCTTATCAACTTCTTCTGGTCCTGGACACCCAAGGACTAGCTAATCCCCCAATAAGTTGCGGTGGAATAGTCCCTAAATTAAAGTCACGGGGCTTTAAGCGGGAACTATTTCACCGCAACTGCTGAGGGGATAGACTGCGACAGCGGCAGAGGCAGCGGCATCGGTGGCGGCAGAGGCAACGGCAACTGGCGGGGTGTTTTCCGTCTGCTTGCTACAGCAGCTCGCCGTGGCGGGCGATGTAGCGGCGCTTTGCCAGCTGGGTGAGCGCGATATAGGCGGAAACGATGCCGATGAGCAGCGCGAAAAAGCTCGCTGGTAGCGTCATGAGGCCGAGTGCATCGGCGATGGGGCTTGCCGGCAGCCAAGTGACGAGCGCCAGGCCCAGCACGGTGAGAACGCACAGCGCGGGCGCGGCGTGGTCGCGCGGGCTCGGCAGGCGCGGGGAGCGCAGCATGTGGATCACGAGCGTCTGCGACCACATGGACTCGACAAACCAGCCACTCTGGAAGAGCGCCGCAAAGGTCGCCATACCCGCGACGTCGCCCGCGGCGGCAAGCTCGGACCAGCTTGCGCCCACGGCGGCGGGGCACACCACAAAGAAGAGCGCGGCGAAGGTCACGATGTCAAACAGCGAGCTCACGGGGCCCAGCTCGAGCATAAAGCCCTTGATGGACGCAGCGTCCCAAGCGCGCGGGCGGGCAGTCCAGGCGTTGTCGACGGTGTCCCACGGCAGTGCGATGCACACGATCTCGTAGACCAGCGACAGCAGCACCAGCTGCAGAGCGCTCATGGGCAAAAACGGCAAGAACAGGCTCGCAGCGGTTACGGACAGCACGTTGCCAAAGTTGGAGCTCACCGTGGTCTTGAGGTACTTGAGCAGGTTGCCGTAGGTGCGGCGGCCTTCGATGATGCCGCGCTCGAGCACGCCCAGGTCCTTTTGGAGCAAGATGATATCGGCGGATTCCTTGGCGATATCGACGGCGGAGTCGACCGAGATGCCGCAGTCGCTCGCACGCATCGCGGCGGCGTCGTTGATGCCGTCGCCCATAAAGCCCACGGTGTGGCCGAGCAACTCGCGTATGACGCGCACCAGGCGCGCCTTCTGCAGCGGCGAGAGCTTGGCGAAGAGGTGGGTGTTCTCGGCGCGCTCGGCAAGCTCGGCGTCGTCGAGCGCATCGATCTCGGAGCCCAGCAAGACGTTGCTCGCGTCGATGCCGATCTGCTCGCAGACGGTGGCGGCGACACGGTCATTGTCGCCGGTCAGGACCTTAACGGCGACGCCCTTGGCCTCGAGGGTGGCGACGGCGCCCGCGGCACTTGCTTTGGGCGGATCGAGGAAGGCCAAAAAGCCCATCAGCACCATGTCGCACTCGTCGGCGATGCCAAACTCGCCCACGCAGCGCGGATTGGTTTTCTGCGCCACGGCAATCACGCGCAGGCCCTCGGCGTTGAGCCCGGCTACCTGCTTGCGAATCTGGGCGAGCTTATCTTTGGTAAGCGGCTGGGCGGCACCATCGACCTCGACAAAGGAGCAGATCTCGAGCATTTCCTCGGCAGCTCCCTTGGTGACCATCTGGGTTTTGCCTTGGGCGTCGGCGACAGCTACGCTCAGACGACGGCGCGAGAAATCGAAGGGCACCTCGTCGACCTTGGTATAGCGGTCGCGCAGGCTCTGGCCCAGCATGGAATCGGGTGCTGCGGCCGAGGGCGTCACATCGGCGCGGTCGATGACGGCCAGGTCGATAAGGTTCTTGAGGCCGGTCTGGAAGAAGCTGTTCAAAAACGCATGGCGCAGCACGCGTGCGTCTTCGTTGCCATCGGTGTTGAGATAACGCTCGAGCACGATGCGGTCTTCGGTGAGGGTGCCGGTCTTGTCGCAGCACAGGACGTCCATCGCGCCCAGGTTTTGGATTGCTGGCAGCTCCTTGACGATAACCTGGCGACGGGCGAGGTCCTTGGCGCCCTGCGACAGGCTCGTGGTCACGATGACGGGAAGCATCTGCGGCGTGATGCCCACGGCCACGCTCGTGGCGAACAACAGCGCATCGATGACGTTGCCCTTGGTGGCGGCGTTGATGGCAAAGACGGCTGGCGCCATAACGAGCATGAGGCGTACGAGCAACATGGAGACGCTCGAGACGCCGCGGTCAAACGCGCTCTTCTCGCCGCGCCCGTTGAGCATCTTGGCGATGCCGCCCAGGTAAGTGTCCGAGCCGGTGGCAACGACGAGCGCCATGGCGGTGCCGTTTTGCACGGAGGTGCCGGTAAAGACGATGTTCTTGCAGGCAGAGAGCGGCAGCGCGGAGCTGTCGGCACCCTCGACGACCGCGACAGCAACGGTCTTCTCGACGGCCTCGCTCTCGCCGGTGAGCGCGGACTCGATCACAAACAGGTCGCGCGCGGTGATGATGCGGGCATCGGCCGGCACCATGTCGCCGGCAGAGAGGCGGATCGCATCGCCGGGGACGAGCTCGTCGAAGGGGATCTCGACGCGCTCACCGTCGCGCAGAGCGGTGCAAGTGTTGGAGACCAGGTCCTTGAGGGCCTCGGTCGCATTGCCGCTGCGGGCTTCTTGGATAAACTTCATACCGCCCGATACCAGCAACATGATGCCGATGACGATGACCGTGGAGGGGTCGCGCTGCGGTTCGGGCACGGCGAGCACGTCGATGTAGAGCGAGACCAGCGCGAGAGCGGCGAGGATGCCGGCGAAGGGGTCGATGAAGGCGTCGGCGATACGGCGGGCGAGTGTCTTGGTCGGCGCCTCGATGGTGTTGGGGCCGGAGGCGTCCAGGCGCTCGGTTGCCTGCTCGGCGGTGAGGCCGTTTGCCGTGGCGTCAAGCAGTACGAGAGTGTCCTCAGCACAATGGGTGGCGGCGAATATGGTGTTCTTGGACAGGCCGGCGTGGGCGGCAGGGCGCGCCGTGCGGCGGCGCTTGGAGATAGCTTCGAGTACCGTGGCGGTTTTGAGCATCAGCATAGGGTCCTCCTTGTTGAAGGGAGTTAGCGTACGTGTCGTATTTGCTTCAAAAAAACCTAGATGTCGCCCACGTCATACTCACGAACCACCACAAAGGGGACAGGCACCTTTGTGGTGGTTTTGACGATCGGCTGTTGGCGCTTATGCGCGTGCGGAATCCTCGCGGCGTGCCGAGGGCGACATGCAGGTTTTTCGACTATGACTGCCTTCCATGGCACACCTCCTTAAGGCCGGGCGCGGCGCGCTTTGGGTATCTCGTACCCGTTTTAATCCGCCCGTATTTTTGATGAGGGGGTTTGCCGTGTCAACCCCAATGTTTGGAAAACCATTGCCCCTGACAAAGCCTTTACAGAATGCCGAGGCCCCAAAGCGCGCCCGCAACGCGCCCCGCCTGCGCTAAACTGGAAGGCACGTACGCGATTACGAGAGGAGCCCGCATGGAGGCCTACAAGCAAGAGTTCATCAAGTTCATGGTTGAGTCCGACGTTCTTAAATTCGGCAGCTTTACGCTCAAGAGCGGCCGTCAGTCCCCGTTCTTTATGAACGCCGGCGCTTACGTGACGGGCTACCAGCTCAAGAAGCTGGGCGAGTATTACGCCCAGGCAATTCACGATAACTTTGGTGACGACTTTGACGTGCTGTTTGGACCGGCCTACAAGGGCATTCCCCTGGCCGTCGTGACCGCCATTGCCTACCACGAGCTGTATGGCAAGGAGGTCAAGTACTGCTGCGACCGCAAGGAGGCCAAGGACCACGGCGCCGACAAGGGCAACCTGCTGGGCTACGAGCCCCAGGACGGCGACCGCGTGGTCATGGTCGAGGACGTCACCACCAGCGGTAAGTCCATCGACGAGACTTATCCCAAGGTCAAGGCTGCTGCCGATGTCGAGATCAAGGGCCTCATCGTGTCCCTCAACCGCATGGAGGTCGGTAAGGGTGGCGTGACCACCGCTCAGAAGGAGATCGAGGCCAAGTACGGTTTCCCCGTCGCGAGCATCGTCTCCATGGCCGAGGTCGTCGAGACCCTCTACAACCACGAGATCGACGGCAAGGTCGTCATCGACGACGAGCTCAAGGCCGCCATCGATGCCTACTACGAGCAGTACGGAGCCCGTTAGTTACGCGGTTTTACCAAACCGCGTAACCAGTTGACGCTGCGCGCCGCCCAGGGCGACAATTTGTCATTCAAAAGGCGAGGCATGACCAGAAGGTCAATGTCTCGCCTTTTTCATGCCAACTTGTTCGCCCTGGACGTCGCTCGCTCATATGACCCAATCCACTGTCAAGGGCCACAATGGCCCCGCCGACCGCTTGCAATCGGTCGGCGGGGCCTGCCGTTAAACCCGTCCCGGTCCGCCCCCGGCATGTCATCGACGCCTTCGGCTCAGTCTCATATCCGCGGATACCGCTCCGGCGGCCCGCAATCCTCTCCTTCGGCGGGGTTCCCCTAGTCTGTCTTCGCGCATGCGGCGGCCGCCGCGCGCACAGCGAGAACGGGGGTGTCCCCGAAGGCCGCCCGGCTCGCCGGGACGGGGGCTTATGTCTATTCCGCGCCCTCCCGGCACATCGTGCCGAGGGCCCACAGCCACCTCACGAGCTCGGCCGCGGTGGCCGCGTTCGCCTTCGCCTGCGGCATCCCGCGGGCGATCATCTCCTCGCGGCGGCGCAGGAGCCTCTCGGACCCCTTCCTCCCGTGCATCCTTATCTCGAGGGGCACGCCGGAGCCCTTGGGCATCAGCTTCGGCTGGTGGCCGGCCTGGGCATAGCACCAGGACCCCTCGACAGCCAGCTTCCTGACGAGCGCGTTGCCGGCCCCGCTGATTCCGCCGAGGCGCACGGAGTCCGCGCTCGACCTCTGCTTCGGGGCGAGGCCGAAGTAGGCCGTCACCTGCCTGCCGGAGCGGAACCTCGAGAAGTCGCCGACACCTCGGACGCGAAGGCGGCGGCGAGAGCGAACCCGCACCCCTTGATCGACTGGAGCGCCTCGACCTCGGCCGAGAGGGGGCCCGCCGCGACGGCGGCCCTGTATTCGGCGAGGAGGGCCCCCCTCGTCTCGTCGGCCGCCTCGACCTCGTTCCTCAGCGCCGCAAGCGCCCGGATGCCTCCGTCGTCGGCGGGGTGTATGCCGTCGAGCCACCTGAGGAAGCCGTACGTCCAGTACTTCCGGGGGTTGCCGGCCGGCGTCGTGCCGCCGTAGACATAGCCGCGGCGGGCTAGGAACGCCAGGAGCCGCTGCTTCGCCGCCGCGAGCCTCGCGGTCGCCGCGTCGTGGGCGGCGGCGAGGTCCCTGAGCCCCTCGATCTCGGGGGACGGCACCCATACCGGGGTGACGTCGTGCGACAGTATCGCCTTGGCCATCCTGGCCGCGTCGTTGCGGTCGTTCTTGGACGAGAGGTCGGCAGCCGACCTCGGGACCTTGGAGACGGCCGCGACGACGCAGTCGACGCCGAGCCCGGAGAGCTCCCTTTGCGGGGCGAAGCCGAGGTAGCCGCTCTCGTAGGCGGCGAGCGACGGGCCGGGGAAGCCCGACATCCACTCCGCGACCTCGCCCCAGGGGTTGCCGCGGAACCTCCTCGTCACGGCCTCGCCCGTCTCCGCGTCGAGCGCGCAGACGGTGGTGGACCTGAGGTGTACGTCCATTCCGAAGGCGGTAGAATATCTAGGCACGGGAGCCTCCCAACCTCGTTGCGGCGCGGCTGCGCCTCTGGCACTTCAACAACATTGTCGCAGCCCCGACCCGCGGTCACGAGCGGGGGCTCCTGTCGTTTCCGTGCCCCTGGATTGGGTCATAGTGTCTGTCGTTGCCAAACATCGGCGTCGCCGTGGTTGTCACTTGGGGTAGTCATTGGGGATGTTCTTAAATGACTGCTCGAGATGAGCGTCCAAAAAACCGCGCTCGTTCGATTGGCGCATGTCTACGCAGCGTAGGTTGTCGAGCCTGGCCTTCAAATGGATACTGACTGTCGAACCGGTTCACTCCATTTCTTCAACTTGATTGGACAGCCCATGAACCAGACACGGCAAACCAATGCTTCCCATACTTTTTTGGCAGCGCATGCCATCAAGCGGCTGCGCGAAGAGCGCGGCCTCACCCAGCGCGCCCTGGCGGAAAGCCTTGGCGTGACCGATAAAGCCGTCAGCAAGTGGGAATCCGGCCGCGGCCTTCCTGACATTTCCCTCGTTGAGCCTTTGGCCCAGAGACTCGGCATAAGCGTGGCTGAGCTTTTGGCTGGTGACATTCGGGCTAACGCCAACCGTGCAGGCAATATGCTCAAAGGCGTCTTTTACGTTTGCCCTATCTGCGGAAACGTTGTGCACGCGCTCGGAGAAGGCAGCTTTAGCTGCTGTGGCTCCACGATGTTTCCCCAGGAGGCCGAAGAGCCGGACGCGGACCATGCCTTTTCCATCGAGCGCATCGAGGACGATTGGTACGTCACGCTCGATCATCCCATGACCAAGGATCACTACATTAGCTTTGTGGCATATGCGACTATGGACGGCATCTGCTTTAAGAAGCTCTATCCAGAGCAATCGGTGCAGCCGCGCTTCCATATTACCGGGCGCGGCAGAATATTTCTTTACTGCAACCAACACGGACTCTTTACGTCGCTGACGCCTCGCAAATAACGGCTGTCTATCCGCCCTCCTCATGCGTTCCCAGGGGACCCAAAATGAGCGTGGATAATCTCCCGGTTTTGGCTCGGTGACGGCCTCAAAGTGGGAGATTGTCCACGCTCGTTAGTTAAGCGTCCAAAAATCCACGCTCGTCGCTACTTGAGCCCGGGCAGGCGGGTGTAGGGAAACGATTGCTCCAGGAACTCGGAGCAGCGGGCGTAGTCTTTGGCAAAGTAGCTGCTGTAGAGCGAATCGAGCACGTATTGCACGGCGATGTGGCACGCGAACTGTGTGATGCGGTGCGTCATGCTCTCGTGGTCGCTCACCGTGAGGTAGGCGGCAAAGCCGGGGTGAATACGCGCGCAATGAGGCGTGCCGATGACGATGGCCGGGACATGCCGACTGCTGATGATCGGCAAGATGTCCTTGAGGTTGGGGGCAAGGCCGCTGTAGGAGATAGCGATTGCCACATGGTCGGGGCCCGAGGCAAGCGCCGTGCGCACCTGGGCTTCGGCATTGTCGTGGCACGTCGCACTTTTACCGTCGGAGAGTAGGCGATCGCGGAACATTCCTGCTGGATAGAGGTTGTGCGAGCCCGTGAAAATATCGACCTGTCGGGCGTTCGCGATGAGCTTGGCGGCGTAGTCGAGCTGCGCGGGGTCGAGCAGCTCCTGCGTCTCGGCCAGCGTAGTCTGGTAGAGTCCTTCCATACGCTCCATGACCTGCGCGGGGGTGGACGTAGCATCGAAGGGAAAGTCGATGTCCACGTCGCGACGGTTTCCCGCCTCAGTTGTCAAGCGAATAAGCTCGACCTTGAGATCCTTGAAGCCCTCGAGGCCGAGCTTTTTGCAAAAACGGTGCACGCTCGCAACGGAAACGTTGGTGCGCGCGGCAAATTCCTTAATAGAAAGCCCGCGGATGTCCTCGCCGATGGCAAGGGCCGCAATGCCGAGTTGTTGCTCGGTGGGGGTGAGGCCCTGCGCCTCGGTAATCTTGCGTTTGATATCCATGCGAACTCCCACACTTGCCAAACCTGGCAAAAAGGAACGGGTTTATTTTGGCACGTTTCGGTCGGTATCAGGAAGTGTCAGGGACGGGGCGGCGGCGGTCCGTGGGCGCGAAAAGAAGTGTCGGGTTTGGCGCGCCTGCTTCTGCCCGTTCCGTGCGCAGACGATACTCGGCTTATCGAGGGTTAATCGACAATATGAGAACCACTGGGGAAAAGGTTTTGGGAAGGGCTTGAAAGGGCTTGCGATTCGAGCCCTCGCCTTAGTATTTTGGCCATTTGGCACTATAATCACCATAGGCATGCGCATAACGTTGCGCTGAATCAAGAGGAGAAAACGTATGGGTCTGTTTGACATGTTCAAGAAGAAGGCTGAGCCCGCGGCTGCCGCTGCTCCGGCCTCCATCTCTGCTTCTGCCGGCGCCGACGTGCTGTGCTCGCCCGTCAAGGGCAAGGTCATCAAGATGGCCGACGTGCCCGATCCCGTCTTTGGTGGCGAGGTTCTGGGCAAGGGCTGCGCCGTGTGGCCCGAGGACGATCTGGTCTACGCTCCCTGTGACGGCAAGGTGACCGTCACCATGGGTCATGCCGTGGGCCTGCAGTCCGATAGCGGCATCGAGGTTCTGGTGCACGTTGGCGTCGATACCGTCAACATGAACGGCGACGGCTTCGAGGGCTTCGTCAAGGCCGACGATGTCGTTAAGGCTGGCCAGCCCATGCTCAAGATCGACCGCGCCAAGATCGCCGCTGCCGGCTACAAGGACTGCGTCGTCGTGGCTGTGTCCAACACCGCCGAGTTCGCCGACGTCGAGCTCGCCGTCGAGGCTGACTCCGCTGTCTCCGCTGGCGATGCCATCGTCAAGGTCGTCCGCAAGTAGTCTGCGGCAACATAAGGGTGTTTTGGGGTGGTCGGGTTATCCGGCCGCCCTTTTTTATTGCAATGCGGCGGAACGTTTTATTGCGCGTTGGGCGGACCGGTAAACCGTTCGGACGTTAAATCGAGCCGACTGCGCCTTTGCTTTGCCGGGGGTGTTCGTTATCGGCTAGTATGGCCTTATTGTTACGACGTGCGCCGTGTCCGGGAAGCGCGGTGCCGCTTGTTGGGAGGAATGTCATGAAGAAGAAGCTGCTGCTTGCGCCCCTGATGGCTGTTCTGGTCGCGTGCGTAGTTGTGCTTTCCGGCTGCGGAGGCCCTTCGGTTGAGGAGCTCATCACCGATGATCTTACGACGCAGTTTGACGAGGTCAAGAACGGTGGCGATGACTTCCTCGCCGGTCTGGAAGAGGCCTCGGGCGACGAGTTCGAGCAGCTGGGCATCGATCCCAAGGAGTATGCCAAGAGCTATCTCGAGGGCTTTGACTACAGGATCGGCGACGTGACGGTCGACGAGGACAAGGGTACCGCGACTGCCGAGGTCACCATTACCTGCAAGTCCATGAACCAGATCGTTGAGGATTTTGCCACCCAGTACCAGGAGAAGGTTGCCGCGCTCGATTCGATGCCTTCCGATGACGAGCTGTACAAGATGGCCGGTCAGGTTATGGTCGATGTGACCAAGGCTGCTAAGACCAAGGACACCAAGGTCACCTTCAAGTACTCCTGCAATGACGACGGCGAGTGGTCTGCCGACGATTCTGCAACCAACGAGATGATGAATGCCATGATGAGCTAGGGGGTTACGGCGTTTTACCAAACGCCGTAACGGCTCGACGCTGCGCGGGCACCAGAGCGACAACTTGTCATTCAAAGAGGACGGCATGACCAGAAGGTCTATGCCGTCCTCTTTTCATGCCAATTTGTTCGCTCTGGCGCCCGCTCGCTGCCCGTCCTCTACCTGCGGCGTTGCCATGGTAGTCATTGAGGCGGCACTTGGGGACGTTCCTTTTCTGCCGGCAGTTGGGGACACTCCTTGTATCAACGCCGCATCAAATGCTCGGGAAAATGCGAGCCGGTATTTGGGCGAATAGTGGGTCGCGGTTTCCGGATGGGGTGGGTTGCGGAAAGTGCGACCCGGAATATTGCTCCAAAACGGGATGCCGTTTCCCCGACGGGGCTCAAGTGGAAAGCGCATCCCATTCCGGAGCTCCAAAACGGGATGCGCTTTTCTCGCGGAAGAATTGTCGCAGCTGCGTTAAGCGGTGTCGCTCGCTACTCGCCCAAGATTAGCTCGGCGAGTTCGTCCTGCGTATCTACCACGTAGTCGGCGCCGGCGGCTTCCAGCTCTGCGCGGCCGCGGAAGCCCCAGCTGACGCCCGCACTCTTAAGGCCGGCGTTGTGGCCGGTCAGAACATCGACATTGGAATCGCCCACATAGAGCGTGGTTGCCGGATCGGCGCCCAGCTCTTTCATTACATGCAACGTGACGGGTGCCTCGGGCTTGGGCGGAAATGCGTCCACGCGGCCCTGTACCAACGCAAAGCGATCGCGGCCAAAGTATTTCTCGATAAGCGGGGCTGCCGAAATATGATCCTTGTTGGTGAGCACGGCAAGCTGAACGCCCGCTGCGCGCAGACGGTCGAGCATCTCAATCGTGCCGGCGTAGGGAGCGGTGTGGTCCTCCTTGTGCTCGCCGTAGTAAGCCCTAAACTCGGCAAGCGTCTGCTCAAACATACGGATGTCGCCTGCGTACTCGGCGGGCATAAAGCGCTCGACCAGCTTAAGCATGCCGTTTCCCACTTTGTAGCGGTACTCGTCCACGGCAAACGGGGGCCAGCCGTGCATCTCGCAGGTGTGGTTGCCGGCGGCCGCCAGGTCCTCGAGCGTGTTGAGAATGGTGCCGTCCAGGTCAAAGATCACATGGGAAAAAGCTGCTGCCATGAAAGCTCCCGTCATTGGGTTCCAAAACGCACCCCATAATACTGGGCTTGCGCGTCGGGCACGTTTGGAATCAAAACATCTTCAGGGATAGTGAGCCACGTCGCACCAGCCAGCGCTCGCCCGCTAGCAGATCCTCGGCAGCTGCTCTCCCACGATCATGTCGAGGATGCGGGTTGAGCCCTTTATCCGATATCGTGCGTAAACGCAGCCAGAAACTCTTCGAACGTGTCGGTCTGCATGAGCCTCATCGTGGTCTCTACCGAGGAGAACACTTCGATAATCAGGTCGAGCACATCTCTAAAGAGCCCCATATCTTCCTGTGCGATGCCTATGAGCAGCACAAACCGCACGTCGTGGCGTCCCCAGGGAATCGGGGTGTCATTGTGGGCCACAGCGATAAACGAGCGCTTGGGATATACCGAGATCGCGTGGGGTATGGCGAGGCTGTCAGTAAACGCCGTCGATGAGACGCTCTCACGCAGATGCACGTCAGCGATAAACTCAGGCGTTGCGAGCCCCTGAACAGCCAAAAGCTTCCCCATTTGGTCGATGCAGCTTGTGGCGTCGACTACGTCTATGTTGCGTATAAACAGCCCCGGCTGCAGCAGACGCCCCAAAAGGCCCTGGGCATAGAGGCGCCGCCGCCGCTCCTGGATGGCGCAAAGCCGGTCGCGGATCTTTCGCACGTTTTGCTTAGTGAGGATGGGTCCGATCAAGACTTTGGTGGTGCCTCCACAAACCGGCACGTCGATTGTGGTGATTACCGCATCGCTTTCGGGCGGATTGGCCAGGTAACTATCGCAGCTCATCACGGCGACAACGCTTATGTCATCGCCAAACTCGGTCTTGAGGTCGTCGACGAGCCTTCGTGCAAAGTCGTGGTACTCCTCGATAATCACTGTGCAGGTGACGGCGCCGTCGGGTGCGGAGAACTTCTCAAAGTAAGCGCCGATATGAAAGGCGATAAACGCGATTTCGTTTTCGCCCACCTCAATATCCATGGCGGTGGAGAAGCGGTGGGCGATATAGACCGCCATGTCGTAGACCGGTGCGTACTCGCTTTTGATCTGCGCGGCGAGCGGGTTGGGGTAGCTTACGCGGTAGACGGCGCGCTGGTAGGCGTTAAACATATGCAGGACGAGTTGTAGGCGCATGGGCTCGTCGATAAAGCGTGGCAGGTCGTAGCGCTTTCCGCACTCGTCGAGGATCCCCAGAACCATGTCTACAAATTCGCGGTCAATGATGCTTGAGAGCTTCTCGCGGCTGAGCTCGTCAAAATCGCAACGCTCGACGGAAAGCGCCAAAAGCAGCAGAATCTGCTGAAAATCGTCGCGTGGGATGGCACAACCAAACTCCTTCTCAAAGTAGGCGGCAATGCGCTGGGCGCAGCGTACGATCTGTTCGCGCTGCCCGAGTTGTGTCACTAGGCCGTCTGCGTCGATGGGGCCGTCCACCTCGCTGAGCTCGTTGTTCGAGGTGAGCCTGATGATGATCACTAACAGGTGCACGAGCAGGTTGGAGAGCGCGTAGCCGTTGATAAATAGATCCGAGCGCTGGCAGATCGCGACCAAGCTCGAGAGGGTTGCCTGCACGTCAAAGTCGGGAAACATGTTTTCGAGCGTTTTGGTTGAGGTGAAATAGCCATAGGAGTTGTGGGTGGCTATGTGGCCGAGAAGCTTGCGCTTGTCGGCCTCTCGCCCCGTGAGTTTCATGCGGTAGTCGTGTGTCTCGACATTGAGGTCGAACTGCCGAACGAGCGCGCGCACCTGCGGCATCACGGAGCTCTGAAACGTGCTCTCGCTGATAAAGAGCTCATCGGCGATATCAAAGACGGAGAGTCCATCGCATGCGTTGACAAGGCGGGAGATAGTAAAGTCGCGCCTGGAGTCCGCGTTCGCGGGGAGGGTATTGACACCTTCGCAAGAACTAGCGGAAGCGCTGGCGGCAGCCGGCGCCGCCGTGGCAAGGCGATAGCCCTCTTTAGACGATTCGATATGTCGCGTACCGGTCTCGTTGACCTCTGCAACATAGTTGCGGATGCTTCGCTCACTCGCGCCCAAAAGGCCGGCAAGCATCGAGGAAGACACCCATGAGCTGCTGTTTTCGAGCACGTCGATCATGCGGTTGATGCGGTTCTGCTTGGCGCTCGCCATGGCTTTCCTCCAAGAGATGAACGGCAGACAGGGTGTACCGCCCCATGGTATCTCAGGTTAAGAAAGGGTGTCTTTTCTAATTTGCCGCCCAAGCGGAAAATCGCCCGGCTTGCCGTGCGGGCGGAAAATCTGCTGCCTTGCCGCTATGCGGCAAAAAGTCGGTTGGCGGCAAGAGCCCTCCGCCGCGTATAGTGCAGTCACGGTCAAGGGCGGCCGGGTCGACACGGGCGCCCAAGAACACAGCGGGGATCGCAGCGGCATCGGAGCTGCCTCGAGCCCGCTTATTGGGAAAGGAGTGCCCCATGGCAGATGAGAACGGCACCGTTCGCATTCTCCTCGCTTGCGGCATCGGTGCCTCGACCGGCTTTATGGCGGCAGGCATGCGCAAGGTCGCAAAGTCCAAGGGTCTTGACTGCACCATCAAGGCAGTCAGTAAGTCTGAGATTATGGACTACGCCGACAAGATCGACGTCCTCCTGCTCGGTCCGCACTTCGCCTCCGAGGTGCCCGAGATCCAGTCTCAAGTGGCATCTCACGGCGTGAAGGTCATGGCCATCGACCCCGACTATTACGCGGCGCTCGACGGCGAGAGCATCCTCGAGGATGCCTACGACCTGCTTGACGAAGACTAGGAGGGGACAACATGCTGCAAAAGGTCATGGAAGCGATCCAGGCGTGGATCACCGAGCATGTCGTCCCCGTGATGAACAAGCTTACCTCAACCTACTGGTTTGGCGTTATCTCCGACGCAGTTCTCTACATCGTCCCCTTCTCCATGGTCTCGGCCATCCCGAGCCTGTGGAACATTATCCGTCGCTTTGTCCCGGCCCTGCCCGACCTGTCGCCGCTCACTACGTTCTCGTTTGGCCTCGTGGGCATGTTCATGGCGTTTATCATCCCGCATAACGTTGCGGTCAAGGAAGATCGCAAAGACCGCAGCATGATTGCCGGTTTTACCGGTATAGGCGCTTTTATGCTGTGCATGAACCCCACCATCACCGATCAGGGCTATGTCTTCCAGATGGCCAAGTTTGGCGCGGGTGGCATGTTCACCGCGATGGTCGTGGGATTTGTCGTTGGCTTTATCTACAAGCGCATGGCGCGCATGACGTTCTTTTCCGAGGACAGCCTCGTGCCCGACTTCGTCAAGAACTGGTTCGATAACATCATTGCGGTGCTGCTGTCGCTTTTTGTGGCTTGGCTCTTTACCAACATGCTCCAGGTCGACGTTTTTAGCGCGGTCGCGATCATCCTTTCGCCCGTTACCGGCTTTGCCCAGACGCTGCCCGGCACCATCGCCATCCCGCTTGTCATGGACACCTTCTACTTCTTTGGCATCTCCGGCTGGGTGTTCTCGCCGATCCAGCAGTCCATCCAAAAGTCTGCTCTTGCCGAGAACATGGCCGCCTATGCCGCAGGCCTCGCTCCCACTAACATTAACGCGTACGGCATTACTCGCTACATCATGATCGGCGGCGAGGGCGCAACGCTTCCGTTGGCCTTCTACATGCTCTTTGCCAAGTCCAAGAAGAACAAGACGCTCGGCCGTGCAACGATTATCCCGTCGCTGTTCAACATTAACGAGCCGCTGGTCTTCTCCACGATCGTCGCCAACCCCTTTATGTTCATCCCCATGGTGCTGCAGTCTATCCTGCTGTCTGCCAACGCCTACCTCTGGATGAGCATGGGCTGGGCGAGCCTGCACGTCGAGAATTTCGATATGAACTTCCTGCCCAATGCGGTCTCGGCGTTCTTTATGTCGGGCGGAGACGTGCGCAATATCGCACTTGTCTGCGTCAACCTGCTGATCGCCGCGATTCTGTGGTTCCCGTTCTTTAAGGCTGCCGATAACTACCAGTGCAAGATCGAGGAAGAGCAGGCTGCCGAGAAGGCTGCAAAGAAAGCGGCCAAGAAGGCTGCCAAGGAAGCCGCCAAGGCCGCTGCCGCAGCTGCTGTCGAGTAAACCTCTACGGGCGACTCAGAGTTCGTCGCCTAGTTGCTACCAGATGTTTCAGTACCGGCCGTGGAGGCGGCCGGTACCCAAGAATAGGAGGCCATGATGGCTGATGAGACAATCAACGTTCCTGCGGTCGCGATGAACGTCATCATCAACGCTGGCGACGGCCGCGCCTGCATCGACAAGGCGATGGATGCCCTGGCGGAGTTCGATTTCGATGCGGCAGACGCGCATCTTGCCGAGGCTGATGCCAAGATCCTTGAGGCGCACAAAGCGCAGACCGAGATGATCCAGCGCCAGGCGGGCGGCGAGGAGGTCGAGTACTCCCTGCTGTTCGTGCACGCCCAGGATACGCTTATGACCATCAGCGCCGAGCTGCACATGGCCAAGAAGATGATGCCCGTAGTGCGCGCGCTGACCGCCCGCTAACGCGTCTCCCGATTGCGGGTCGCGCCCTGCGGCTCGCATCCCCAACCCAACCAAGAGAGATGAGGACATACCATGATCGACCTTTCTACCTATGACTTTGGTGAGACTTTTCCCGAGGGTTTTCTATGGGGCGGCGCTACCGCTGCCAACCAGATCGAGGGCGCATGGGACGAGGGCGGTCGCGGCCCTGCGGTCTCCGACTATGTGATTCTGCTCGACCGCGAGACCTGCGCCCGCGAGGGCATCGTCGAGGGCGGCCCGCTCAACTCCGTTACGCGACAGTCACTCGCAGCTCGCAAGGCAGACGAGATGGCCTATGATTTTCCCAAACGACGCGGCATCGACTTCTACCACACCTACAAGGAGGACATTGCGCTTTTGGGCGAGATGGGCTTCGGCGTCTTTCGCATGAGCATTTCCTGGAGCCGTATCTTCCCCAACGGCGACGACGCCCTGCCCAACGAGGAGGGTCTGGCCTTCTACGATAAAGTCTTTGACGAGTGCCATAAGCACGGGATCGAGCCCATGGTCACCCTCAACCACTTTGATATGCCGCTTCACCTGGCCGAGGAGTACAACGGCTTTGCGAGCCGTCACGTGGTCGACGCCTTTGAGCACTATGCTGAGACGCTTTTCCGCCGCTACAAGGGCAAGGTCAAGTATTGGATGACCTTCAACGAAATCAACCACGTCTACGCCAACCCCTGCACCTGCTGCGGCGTGATTTGGGACGAGAAAGAAGACGGCTCCAACCCCTATGCCGGCCGTTGGCCCGAGAAGTTCCAGGTCGCTCACAATCAGCTCGTGGCTTCCGCCAAGGCGGTTATCAAACTGCGCGAGATTGACCCCGAGGCTCACATCGGCAACATGCTCTGCCGTCTTGAGAACTACGCTGAGACCTCCAAGCCCGAGGATCAGCTCCAGGTGCTTTTTGAGGACCACTTCAACTGGTTCTTCACCGATATCCAGGCCAAGGGCGAGTACCCCTACTACGTGAAGCGTTTCTTACGCGACTACGGCGTCGATATCAAGATGGAGGACGGCGACCTCGAAACCCTCAAGGCCGGCGTGGTTGACTACATCTCCATCAGCTACTACATGACCTACATCATGCGCTACAAGGGCAAAATTTCCCCCGAGCCGAGCGGCAAGCTGGTTACCGAGATCAAGAACCAATACCTCGAGATGACCGAGTGGGGCTGGCCGATCGATCCCGTGGGATTCCGCATCACGCTCAACCACATCTACGATCGCTACCACCTACCGATCTTCATCGCCGAGAATGGTAACGGCATGACCGAGAACCGCGATGAGAACGGCTTCTGCGACGACGACGCGCACATCGAGTATATGAAGGAGCACGTCGAGCAGATGCACCAGGCGATTCTCGACGGTGTCGACGTCTTTGGTTACGCCTGGTGGGGCCCTATCGACCTGATCAGCTCCGGCACCTCCGAGATGACCAAGCGCTACGGCCAGATCTCGGTCGACCAGGACGACCACGGCAACGGCACCGGCAAACGCGGTAAGAAGAAGAGCTTCTTCTACTATAAGAAACTTATCGCTAGCAATGGTGCCGATACCGCAACCGACAACATCGTGGTGGAGTAAGGAGCAGAGATGGTTTCCAAGACGACGGTCGTCAAGAATCCGAGCGGTATCCACGCGCGTCCTGCGTCGCTGTTTGTGCAGGAGGCAAGCAAGTACGAGAGCTCGATCACCGTTGGCAAGGTGGGCGGAGACGCCAAGGACGCCAAGTCTATCTTGATGGTCATGAGCCTGGGGATGATCTGCGGTTGCGAGATTGTGATTGCGGCCGACGGCGCCGACGAGGCGGCCGCCGTCGATGCCCTCGTGGCGCTTGTCGAGAGTGGCTGCGGGGAGTAGGCGGGCAAAAGCCGCGCCGATGCGCTTTGGGCCACCCAAGGTGGGCTGGCTCCAGAAAGATTGGCCCGCCGGTGCGCGCCGGCGGGCCCTTTGCTTAGGGAGGTTAACGATGACGGCAAGAAACGTTGGCGCTAGGGGCGCGGGGCGCGTTGGGGCGCGTTCGGCGCTTACGACCCTGGGGGTCATGTCACTGATTTATGCGGTGGGCGTTCTACTTATGGATGCGACTGTGGGCGAGCTTACGGGCTCTGCGGCGTCCTCTGCATCGATCGCGTCGATGCTCGTTACCTTGCTGCTCATCGTGGCGTTGATCTTCCTTGAGGTGCGAGCGTATCGGGCGGTGGTGGCCTCGGTGCCCTTTGAGCCTGATATGGGTGACAAGGTGCTGCTAGGTCTTTCGCTCTGGTTTGGCGGCGGCATGCCACTCGGCGTCGCCAATCTGGTTCGCGCCGCGGCGTTAGGAGGTGCCGGCGACGTGCGCCAGATTCTCATGCAGCTGGGCGTGAGCGTCGCGCTCATGCTGCTGACGTATCCAAAGTTCAGAGCGTAGACAACAGCAAAGCTTGAAAATGCAAAGCCCCGCGACCGATTTCAGCCCGGTCGCGGGGCTATTTGATATTTGGGGGAAATGCATTCGTCGATTTACATGCTCTCTGCCGCACGTGTGCCCCGCTCATTTCCAGGGTGAACATTTGGCTCGCTCAATCTTGGGGTGGCAGCGGATCGGGCAGGGCGGGACGACGGCCTGGTGGCGGAGCGAAGCCGCGCCGGCCGGCGCTCGCCCGCTAGCAAATCCTCGGCAGCTGCTCTCCTACGAGCATGTCGAGGATACGGGTCGAGCCCCAGCCGGTGCGCACGCGCACGGCGGGACGGGCGCCCTCGGCAAGCGGCAGCACGCGACCGATAATCGCGGCGTTTTCGCCGTAGCGCGCGGCGCGCATGGCCGTCAGTGCGGCATCGGCCTGCTCGGCCGGCACCACGGCAACCATCTTGCCCTCGTTTGCTACCTGCAGCACATCGTAGCCGAGCATCGCACATGCCGCCTGCACGTCGGGGCGCACGGGCACAGCATCCTCGTCGATCTCCATGGCAACGCCGCTGGCCTGGGCAAACTCGTTGAGCGTGGATGCCAGACCGCCGCGCGTGGGGTCGCGGAAGCAGCGGGTGTCGGGGGCGGCGGCGAGCACGTCGGCAATCAGATGATTGAGCGGTGCGGCGTCGCTTTCGATGGTGCTCGAAAACGCCAGGCCCTCGCGCTGGCTCATGATGGCGATGCCGTGGTCGCCTAGCGTACCCGATACCAGGATGGCGTCGCCGGGCCGGCAGTTGGCACCGCTGAGCGTCACGCCTGCGGGCACCTCGCCCACGCCGGCGGTATTGATGTAGACGCCGTCGGCACCTCCACGCTCGACCACCTTGGTGTCGCCGGTGATAATCTTCACGCCTGCCTCATGTGCCGTTTCGGCCATGGTCTGAACGATCTGGCGGAGCTTGTCCATGGGATAGCCCTCTTCGAGGATAAAGCCGCATGAGAGGTAGCGTACGTTGGCGCCCGAGGTCGCGACGTCGTTGACGGTTCCACATACGGCGAGGCGGCCGATATTGCCGCCGGGGAAGAACTGCGGCGTTACCACAAAGCTGTCGGTCGACATGGCGATTCGCCCGCTTGCGGGCAGCGCAGCGACGCCGGCATCGTTGCCCGCGAGCAGCTCGGGCGACCCAAAGGCATCCAGAAAGACCTCATCGATAATGCGCTTCATCATCTGGCCGCCGGAGCCGTGGCCCAGCAGGACAGTGCTATCGGTGGCATTACGGGACATATCGAAAACTCCAATCGTGGGTGGTGCCGGTACGCGGGGGCGTCCGGGCTAGTCGCGGTATCTAAAGTACGCCGCGCAGCTGCCTTCGGAGCTCACCATGCAGGGGCCGACGGGGTGTTCGGGCGTACATGCGTGGCCGAACAGCGGGCAGTCGCTCGGCGTGATGGCTCCGCGCAGCACGTCGCCGCAGCGGCACCCGCGTGGCTCGACCGTCGCCTCAACGGGCACATCAAAGCGGGCGCCGGCATCAAAGCGCGCGAATTCGGGTCGGATGGAAAGACCCGAAGCCGCAATCGGTCCCAGTCCGCGCCACGTGGTGTCGCACGGCTCAAACACCTGCTCGACCAGCTGGCGCGCCACGGGGTTGCCGTTCGCATTGACGCCGCGGCGGTAGGCATTGTCGATCGTCGGCCTGCTCTCGACAACCATTTGGACCAGCATGCAGATGCCCTGCAGGATATCGACCGGCTCAAATCCCGTGACCACGCCCGGGGTCTTAAACTCGTCGACCAAAAAGCCAAAGGGAGCTAAGCCCGTGATGGTGGCGACGTGCCCCGGCAGGATAAAGCCGTCGATAGTGGTCTCGGGATCGTTGGCGATGGCTCGTAGCGCCGGCGGCGTGGTCTTATGAGCACAGTAGACCGAGAAATTCTGCAGCCCGCGCGCGTCTGCCTCCAGGATGGCGGCGGCGATGGCGGGCGTCGTGGTCTCAAAGCCGACGCCCATAAAGATGACCGGGCGATCGGGGTTATGTTCGGCGATATCGAGTGCATCGAGCGGGGAGTACACAATGCGAATATCGCGCCCCGCCGCCTTTTGCGCGGCGAGCGAGGTAGACGACCCGGGCACGCGCATCATGTCGCCAAAGGTGGTGATGATGGCGCCGTCCATCTTGGCGAGCGCGATTGCATGGTCGATATCGCGGTTGGCGGTAACGCAGACGGGGCAACCCGGACCGCTCAGAAGTTTGAGCCCGGCAGGCATAATGGAGCGAAAGCCATAGCGCCCGATGCTCACGGTATGCGTGCCGCAGACTTCCATAAGGTTGATGGCGCGGTCGCCGACAAGCTCATGAATGCGCTCGATGAGCTCGCGAGCCAGCTTGGGATCGCGGAATGCCGAGAAGTCGATACCGGAGCGAGCCGGCTGCTCGGGCGCCACTAGTAAGCCGCCGCCGGGTTGGTGGCCAACTGGTCTTCTTCGACCAGTTCGGTCATGGTGTTGACCAGCTCGAGTGTCTCTTGTGCTTCCTGCTTATCGACAATCTGGATGCCAAAACCGGCATGCACGAGAACATAATCGCCTACCTGCGCCGTCGGCACGAGTCGCAGCGACACGGGGCGCTCGATGCCCATCATGTCGACGGTGGCCTTGAGGTCGTCGTCGCGTTTGACTACTTTACCGGGAACGGCAAGGCACATAATGTTCCCCTTTTATATACTTTGCGCTGGATGGGCGCTGGATAATCCATCGTTTGATGGTAGCGCTCGCGGGGGCTGTGGGCAAACGCGCTACACCTGTGAGACGGCGGCGCACGGGTTGGCCAAACAGCCTATTGCGGTGCGACCTGTGCGAGGCGAGTGCGTGCGACTGCCGCCTGACCGTAGGCGATGCAGCCGTCGTTAACGGGCACGGTTTGGGGAACCAAGACCGTAAGGCCTGCGTCTTTAAGCTTGCGGGTGAGGAGCTGAAGCAAAAGTCGGTTCATGAACACGCCGCCCGAGAGCGCGACGGTATCGATGCCTTCGCGCGCGCAGATTTCGCGTGCAATTCGTGCCGAAGAGTGCGCGATGGCGATGTGGAACCCGAGCGCGAGCCGGTCAGCGGATTCTCCGGTCTCGATTCTGCTCAAAAGTGCCTCAAAAAGTGGCTTGGGGTCCAGAACGAAAGGGCTGTCCGAGACAGCCTGGACAGTTAGTTCAGATACGTATTTTTTAGAGCGGCTCTGGGTGGCAAAAGTCGTCTGTGGTGACTCCAAATGGGTCGATTTGAGGCCTGTGTCGGGCACGCTTGCTGTAAATAGGGTGTCCGGAGAGCCTATTTTGGCCAAATCTGAGGCAAAAATGCCAGATAGGGGGTTAGTAGTTAATACGTATCTGAACAAACTGTCCAGCGATGTTGAGACGGATGCGGATACGCCCACCTGATTGCCGGCGAAACGGCTGATTTCGCCGTCAAGCGCGCGCCAGGCGGCGGATTCGAGTTCTATGGCGGGTTCGCCCTCGTAGGTTGCCTTGTCGCAGATGCCCAGAATCGCTGCCGCGGCATCAAAGAGACGCCCCATGCTGCTGGTACGCGGGCTGTTGATACCGCGCTCGATCATGGTGGCTGTCACGCTGCGCGTTTGCTCGTCGAGGCTGTCCAAAAGCCGAGCGGCACCTGGGTGCTCGAGCAGACCGAGCTCACTGAGCAGGGCAAAGGCGTTGCGTCGAGCGTCGCGTACGGACGCTACGCCACCGGGTAGGGCCCAAGTGCGCAGATGCGCTGCGCGCTCAAAGCTGCCAAGGCTGGCAACAAGAAACTCGCCTCCCCATATGGTGCCATCGGTTCCGGCGCCGGTGCCGTCAAAGGCGATGCCAAGGACGCGCGCGTCGGTTGTAAGCTGGCCCGCGGCGATAGCCTCGGCCATTACGCTTGCGATATGCGCATGATGGTGCTGCACCTCGACGAGCGACAGATTGCATTTTCGTGCCTGCTCGCGCGCCCACCGGCTCGATAGATAGCTGGGGTGTAAATCGCAGGCCAAGGCGGCGGGCGCCAAGTCAAAGAGATCTTTCAAGCGCGTGCGCGCGGCGTTCCAGGCATCGAAGGTCTTGCCGTTTTCAACATCGCCGATATGCTGCGATACAAAACAGGTAGCCTCGCCGGTCGTCCCTTCACGTGTAAGCGCAATCGTAGCCTTTTGTTGTGGCCCGCAGGCGAGCACGCAGGATGGAGCGCCGTCGAGTGCCGGCAGCGGTAACGGCTGCGGAGCGTATCCGCGGGCACGGCGCACGGGCATAATGGCGCCGTCGACCACGCGCACCACGGAGTCGTCGTAGCGCGAGAGGATCGTGCGGTCGTTGCCGAGCAACGCATCAGCAATGCCGGCGGCAACGAGGCGCTCCCAGGCAAGATCGTCATCGGTCTCGATGGGCTCTTCGCTCAGGTTGCCGCTGGTCATGACGAGCGCGTGCATACCGCAGACTTCTGCCGCGGTAAGCAACAGATGCTGAAGCGGGGTGTAGGGGAGCATAACACCGAGCTCGGGAAGGTCGTGCGCGGCGGACGGCGCGAGCGCGAGGGCGTCGGGAGAATCGTCGTCGCTCCCGCAAACAGCACACCGGCGCAGCAGCGCGATGGGGCGGATACTGCCGGCGAGCAGATCGCGTTCGGCATCGTCGATATGACACAGGCGCTCGGTATCAGCAAGGCTGCGCACCATAACGGCAAGTGGTTTGTTGCTGCGGCGTTTGCGACGGCGCAGCTCGGCCACCGCCTGCTCGTTGGCAGCGTCACAGGATAGATGGAATCCGCCCAGGCCCTTGATGGCGACGATACCGCCGTTGGCCAGCAACTCAACACAGCGGTCGATAATGGCGTCGCTGGCCTCGCGTGTGGTGCCGACGGCCGGTGTCGCGGACGAATTCCCGCACGCATCGCCGTTCACAGCCTCGCGCCACGTAATATGCGGCCCGCAATCAAAGCAGGCATCGGGCTGCGCGTGAAAACGCCGGTCGAGTGGGTCGGCATACTCCGCGGCGCACTTGGGACACATGGGAAAACAATCCATCGAGGTGGCCGCTCGATCGTAAGGCAGCGAGCGGATGATGGTAAAGCGCGGCCCGCAGTTAGTGCAGTTGATAAAGGGGTAGTGATAGCGTCGGTCGGCGGGATCGAACAACTCGCGCAGGCAATCGTCACAGGTAGCGATATCGGGCGAGACGAGCGTGGTGTGCGCGGTCTGATCCTGCGACGCCACAATGCGAAAGTCCTGCTTATCGGCAGCGCTCCAGCCGCCAGGCTCCAAATCCGCAATATCGACTCGCTCAACGCGAGCCGCCGCAGGCGCATGCTCAGAAAGCGCGGCAACAAAAGCATCGAGCGCATCGGCCGGAGCGTGCGCCTCGATATGCACGCCGTCGCCCGCATTGAGCACCCATCCGCAAATGCCATGCGCCATGGCCTCGCGATACACAAACGGTCGCATGCCAACGCCCTGCACAATGCCCGTCACATGAATATGCACATGCCGCATGCGACACCCCTCATCAAAACCGACCAAAAAAGGACAGGTTTGTTTTGGTGGGTAAAACTTCTAAACCTGCCAAAACAAACCTGTCCCTATTTGGCAGGTGCGCTGCGGGAAATCCCGCTACAGCCCCAGGCTCTGCTTGGTGGCGGCGCACGTGAGCTCGCCGTGCTTAACGCCGCGCAGGCCCAGCAGGCGGTCGGCTAGTTCGTAGACGCGCTCGCCGCGACCCTTGAGCGCCAGAATCTCCAAGCAGTTGTGGTGATCCAGATGCACGTGCATGGTCGATACGATCTCGTCGGTGTAGTCGTGCTGCACTTCGTCCAGACGGCGCGTCAGGTCGCCGGTATGGTGGTCGTAAATCATGGTGAGCGACCCGATAACATGCTCATCGGGCGTGCGCATCTGCTCCTTGGCGATTGAGGCGCGAATCAGGTCGCGCACGGCCTCGGAGCGGTTGGCCACGTCGCCGCGGCGCGCGATCTGCTCGTCAAAACGGCGCAGCAGGTCGTCGGGTGCGGTAACCGAAAAACGGACCAGCTCGGAGCCGGAGCCACTACAGTGGCAGCCCGCGTCACCGTCCGCCCCGTGCGGATGCTCGTGCTCGTACCCGCAGCAGTGCTCGTGTTCGGCCACCTTACACCAGCTTCACGGAGCCGACGGAGTTGTGGTCGGCCTCGATGGCTTCCTCGTAGCCCTCGAGCGCGTCATGCGCCTCGTGCAACGCGGCCATGGCGGCCTCGAGCTTGGCGCCGATGCGCTCCATGTCAAAATTCTCGGTCGCATGTAGCAACTGATGGCTCCATTCGTGAGCGAGCTCGATGGTGTCGTCGACCTGTTTGACGCTCATGGCAAGCTGGCTCATGTTCATTCCAACATCATGCATGGAAGATCTCCTTTTGTATGGGGCAGTTCAGTGGTTCAGATTTTACTACGCCCGCTCTGTGCGCATCTGCATAAGAAAACGGGTACGAGTCTGTGCGACCCGCACCCGTTCACTGGGGGCTGTTTGTGACTACCATACTATCCGTGGTTGCACTCGGTGCATCCAGAAGTCCGGCGAGCGGTGCAAAAGCGCTCATGGACGGCGGGTAAGTAACAAGCGTATTACAGATGCTTCTCCAGCAGCGCCTGCAGCCTCGCCTTGGGCAGAGCGCCAACCGAGCGGTCAATCTCTTCGCCGTTCTTAAACACAATCAGCGTGGGGATGCTCATGACGCCATACTTCATGGCCAGGTCCTGGTTGTCGTCAACGTTGCATTTGGCAACGGCAAGCTTGCCCGCCAGCTCATCGGCAACCTCGTCAACGATGGGCGAGAGCGAGCGGCAGGGCCCGCACCACGGTGCCCAAAAATCGACCAGCACGGGCAGGCTGTCGTTAACGATGGAATCGAAGTTCTCGGGGGTAATCTGCTTAATGTCAGCCATGGTGACCTCCATAATGCGACGCGGCTTGGCCGCGTAAAACTCAGTACGACCGTGCTTATACCCAGCCGCCCGCAAAGCAACCACTCGCGGGCAGCTCTTTTATATAATGGTGGGCACGCAAACGATTGGAGAGCGCATGTCCACGTCACAAAGCCAGAAAAAAGAAGCTATCGCCCAGGCGGCCGAGCAGGAGCTCACATCGCTTGCGGTCCGTGGCGTGCGTATCGCGGGCAACGCGTGCTCGCCGATCGTGCTGGTCAAAGGCGATTTGGACGAGGCCGAGCGTTCGGGTGGCGAGCTTGCCGCCGGCCCGGATGGCGCGGCGTTGCGCAAGGCGCTTGGGGCCATCGGCTACGCGCCCGAGGATTTTTGCGTGCTGGCAAGCGTCGCCGGCGTGGGCGACGGAGCGGTCGCAGTGGGCGAGACTCTGCCGTGCGAGCTGTTCCGCGAGGCGCTTGAGGCCTTGGACCCCGAGGCGGTGCTACTGCTCGACAACAACGCGGCTGACGCCATGCGCGAAACCTACGCCGATATGCTCGTAGCGATCGATGACTTCGACACCGCCATGCTCAAGCCCGGCCTGGTCGCCCATGTGCAGGGCCGCCGCGTGCTCGCGCTCGACGGTTTTGAGGCGGCGCTCACTGACAAAGCCGCCAAGCAGCGCATGTGGGCCTACATCAAGCAACTGACCCCGGCGGCCGCTCCGCTGTAGCGAGGCTGGCGGCAGCCCCTACATCACGGCGCGCAGCTCAAACCGGTCGCCGTTAATGCGGAACTGGCAGTTGCCGTTCATGCGCTCGACGGCAAGCATAATGCTCTTGGTGCCAAAGCCATGCCCAGTGTGCTGAGCCACGGGCATGCCGTCGACCATGTGCGGCGCACGGCCAAACGTGTTGGAAACCAGCAATAGAAGCTGCCCGTCTTCGTAGCGAAGGTCCAGGTCGACAAACCGCTTGCCTTCGGGGGCGGCGCTCGCCGCGGCGATGGCATTGTCCAGGGCGTTCGATACCACACTGAACAGATCGACATCGCCCACGTGGACGGTTTCGGGCACGGCGGCGCGCAGGTCGGCGGTGATGCCGTGCGCGTTGATGTCCGCGGAAAGCGACGAGAGCGCAATGTTGACCGTTTCGTTGGCGCAGTAGCGGCGCACGGCGGTGCGATCGTTGGTCTCGCAGAGCGCGTCGATGCGTTCGAGCGCCTCATCGGTGTGACCCTCTTCGATCAGGGCCGCAAGACCGCGCAGGTAGTGGCGCATGTCGTATCACATTGAGACCAAGTCAAGAAGAATCGCTTCGGCTGAATCTCCTATTTCGGACGAGTTCTCAACGCCCGTTGCCGTTGGTTTTCCGCCGCATGCCGAAAACACCCGGGCGATGCCGTGCGGACCGCTTTGCTTTGCTATAGTCTCCCCAATTCAAGTTCTCTACTGGGATGGTGGTTAATATGGGCGACATGCTCGAATCGTTCCTGCGCGTGGCGATGGTGGTGTTCATCGTCGGTCCGCTCACTGCATGGGTCGCCCGTCGCGGCGCGCGCGAGCGCAGTGAGGCGACGGACAGCCTCGATCGCTTCACGGTGCGCATGCCCGCTGCCATCCGCACGATCATCGCCTGCTGCGCCGTCGCGTTCGAGCTGCTCATGCTGGGTGTCTACGTCTGGCAGGGCGTCTCGTTGGGCGAGTGGGACCACGAGCTTGTGTGGTTCGGTCACGCCATGGCGCTCGCGGGCATGGCCATCTGGGCCCTGCTGAGCATCCCGCGCATCGACGTGGACGGTGAGCGAATTCTCTCGCGTAACGCCTTCGGCGTCCGCAAGGAGACGACGTTTGGCAACATCACCCGTGCAACGCTTCACACGCAGATGATGAGGATCGACCTGTTCGAGGGCGACCGGAAGTTCTGCTCGATAAGCCTCGAGGGGGTGTGCTCGCTCAACCTCCTCGCCCGTCTGGAGGAAGAGGGCATCGAAGTCTCGGACGCCGTCGACGGTCCCATGACCAAGGCGGGCCTGTGTTGGTCTGCCATCAAGCCGTTGACGATTGTTTTCAACGGCATGGCGCTCGTCTTCTCGCTCGTGATCGCCTTCATGGCTGTTTTCACCGATGCCGGTGCTCGTCTGCTCTTGCTCGTCCCGTTCCTCTTCCTGTTCATAGGGGGACTCCTGCCCCTGCTCATGCTCAGCATGCCCGCCCGCGGCATCCTCGAGATCGGCAGGCAGGAGCGCGAACTCGGCTTCTCCTTCGCCGAGGAGATGGCAAGTCGAGGTACCACGGGCACTTCGCTTGTCGACGATGATTGGTTCATCGAGATCAGCAATGCCCGCGTCGTGGCGTTCCGTCGCGATTACCTCAAGAAGGTCACGGCGCACGAGAACAGCGAGAGCGGCGACCGTTGCACGGTGACCACGAAAGGCGGTCGCAAAATCAAGGTGTATGCAGCGGGCAGCACGCTCGAGGACCTGCGCTCGTGGTTCAAACAGGGTGCCAAGGCCAGAAGCACGCTCGACCGTGCAGAGGACGCGCTCGAGACGACGTCTGATTGGGTTGTCTGACCTGTATCGTCTTTTCGGACACGCATGCTAGAGGCCCAATCCTTTAGAATGCATTCATCGACGACCGAGAGGACGGTATGCTATGTCCAACCCAGCCGCCAAGTACACCGACGAGTTCAGGCGCGAGACCGCCGACTACATCATCTCGACGGGCAGGCCGATAACGGAATGCTGCGCAGAACTGGTCCTGAATTCCAAGACCGTGAACAAGTGGGTGCAGAGCCGCCGGCGCGAGCTTGCCGGCGGGCCCGACCCCAAGGCCGAGGACCGCGAGCTTCGCGAGGCGAAAAGGCGCATACGCGAGCTCGAGATGGAGAACGCCTTCTTGAAAAAAGCCGCGGCCTTCTTCGCCAAAAGCCAGGCGTAGCCGCATGCTACCGGATGATGTTGGCGGAGAAGGCCGAATTCCCGGTGAAAATGATGGCCCGCGTGCTCGGCGTGAGCCGATCGGGCTTCTACTCGTGGCTCTCCAACGGCTGCCCGCGAGAAGACTGGTCGGCCGAGCGCGAGGCGGTCCGGCGCGTGTGGCTGGAGTCGGACCGCAGGTTCGGCTTCCGGTTCGTGAAATGCTTCCTGCCCGGCGAGTTCTCCGGATTGACCCTGTACAGGGTGCGCAAGCTGATGCGCGAGCTGGGAATACGCGGCTGCACGCCCAACGCCAGGAAGCGCACCACCATCCCCGACCCGAAGGCCAGGCCCCGGCCCGACCTGGTGCGCCGCGACTTCACCAGTCCCGTTCCAACCTGCAAGCTCGTGGGCGACATCACCTACCTGCGCACCGGCGAGGGATGGCTGTACCTGTCGACGGTCATCGACCTCAACACCCGCATGGTGGTGGGCTGGTCGCTCTCCGAGCGCATGACCGCCGACATCGTGGTTTCGGCGCTGGCGTCGGCCAAATCGCGCGGCTACGTGGCCGGCAACGCGATATTCCACGCCGACCGCGGCGCCCAGTACACCAGCAGGCTTCTGGCCGAATGGGCGCGCGACAACGACGTGCGGCTGTCCTGCAGCCGCGCCGGCAACTGCCACGACAACGCGGTGGCCGAGTTCATCGAGGCGTACTACAACCGCCGAAGGCCCCGCTCGACGATCGGCTACAAGGTGTCGGCCGAGGCCATGGCGGCCTTCTTCGAGAGAACCGAGCCCAAGCTCGAGGCCATGCCTATGGCCGCTTGATTTCTCGAGCATGCGTGTCCGAAATCTTGACACAGGTCAGAAGGCCTCGATGCCAGCGCTGCGCCGATATGGGGCAGCGGCCCCCCGTTGGCCGCCATGGCCCTGACTTCCGAGCGTATGCTGGCGCCGCTCGTCTTAAGACGTTGACCTCCATCCGGAGCCTGCGGTTCTCGCGCTCGGGCTCCAGGATCCGGTTCTACTCGGGCGTGCGGTTGTCGGCGGCGCGCGGCGAGCCGGTCTCGTTTATCGACTTGACCCGCCTCTCCACGGTGCTCTTGTCGAGGTCGCACTCGTCCATGGCCTCGCGCCTGGGCTTTCCGGCGTTGTGGAGATCGACTATCTTCCTCTTGAACTCGTCGGTGAAATGCCTCGGTCTGGGGCCGGTCGAGGCCGAGCCCCCGGTCCGGCTGGGGTAGCATGTCGCTGCGGACCATTGTCTTTCCTCTCGTTGAATATCTAGGCGCTGACGATTCTAGGCGATGGCCCTCTCTTGCTGCTTACACCTCGATTGTGCTCGCTACCCCCAGCGGGCCCGGATCGAGCGATTCGGACCCGCTTTTGGGGCCTGCCGGAAACCCGGTGGTCAAAAAGGGCCAAATATGAGTACTGTTACCAGTTTGGTGGCAGCCAAATGGCCTCAAAAATCGGTGCCAGAGGCCAAAAGTGCATCGATTTTCGTTCTTCAGAGTCGCGATCGGGCTCCAAACAAGGCGATTTTGCTGCTCTGGACCGGAAAATCGATGCTACTAATTTGGTGACAGTACTCATATTTGGCCCTTTTTGACCACTGCCCCTTGGTCCAGGACAAAACGGGCTGCCCGAATCATGGGGCGGGTCCATTTTCGGCTGTCCTCAGCTTGCCAGTTCGAAAATGGACCCGCCCCAAGATTGAATCTTTATTCCAACTTTACACCTGGCTTTACAGCTGTCTTGTCAGCTGTAAAGCCAGGTGTCATACTAAAGCCCCAAGATTCGCCAAAAGAGAGGGGCCTTGATGGCACAGAGCGCGAACATGGATGCATCGGAGCTTGCACGCGATATCGCGGCCGGCCTAGCATCGGCAACGACGGCAACGGAGCGCGCGGCACTGGTGCCCGCAGAGCTCGTCGAGGCCATTCAGCAACTAAAAGCCCAACGTGACGCGGTAATCCTGGCGCACTACTATGTGGCGCCCGAGGTCCAAGCCGTTGCCGATTACGTCGGCGACAGTTTCTACCTGGCAAAACTCGCCAAGAGCCTGCCGCAGCAGACTATCGTGCTGTGCGGCGTGGAGTTTATGGGCGAGAGTGCCAAGCTGCTCAACCCCACCAAGACCGTGCTGCTGCCCGAGCCGGGCGCGGACTGCCCCATGGCGCACATGGTCAAGCGTGAGACGGTCGACGCGGCGCGCGCCGAGTACGGTGACGACCTTGCCGTGGTCTGCTACGTCAACTCCACGGTCGAGATCAAGAGCTGGAGCGACGTGTGCGTCACCAGCTCCAACGCCGTCAAGATCGTGTCCGAGCTGCCGCAGCAGCACGTCCTGTTCATCCCCGACCAAAACCTGGGCCGCTTCGTAGCCGAGCAGGTGCCGCAAAAGCACGTCATCCTCAACAACGGCTACTGCCCGCGCCATCACATCATCACCGTCGAGCAGATCGTCGACGCGACGGAGGCCCACCCCGACGCGCTCGTGCTGGCGCATCCTGAGTGCAAGGCCGACGTCCTGGCCGAGGCCGACTACATCGGCTCCACCGCCGGCATCATCAAGTATGCCGAGGAGTCCGACGCCAGCGAGTTCATTATCGTGACGGTCCGCGGCGTGCTCTACGAGCTCGAGCGCCGCTGCCAGGGCACCGGCAAGAAGTTCCACTTCCCCGCGGTGAAGCCCACCTGCGTCAACATGGACCTCATCACGCTCGAAAAGCTCGTGCGCTGCCTGGAGACGGGCGAGGGCGAGGTGCAGATCGGCGTCTCGGACGAGGCGGCAGACCAGGCCAAGCTCACGCTCGACCGTATGCTCGAGTACGCAGCGCGCTAGAACAATGTGACATGAGGGACAGTCCCGCATGTCACATTACAAGGGAGAGGATTCCTGTGGAAACCAAACAATACCCCGACATGGAGTGCGACGTCGTCATTGCCGGCTGTGGCGTGGCGGGCCTGTACGCGGCTCTCAACCTGCCGACGAGCACGCGCGTGATCATGCTCTCCAAGGGCGCTGTCGACGAGTGCGATTCGATGCTCGCGCAGGGCGGCATCTGCGTACTGCCCGAGGGCTCGGACTACGATGCCTTCTTTGAGGACACCATGCACGCCGGCCACTACGAGAATCGCCGCGAGAGCGTCGACATCATGATCCGTTCGAGCCGTTCGGTCATCAACGATCTGCTAGCGATGGGCGTGGATTTTGAGCGCAAGGCCGACGGCAGCCTCAACTTTACCCGCGAGGGTGCGCACAGCCGTCCGCGTATTGCCTTCCATGCCGACATTACGGGCAAGGAGATCACGACCAAGCTGCTCCAGGCCGTTCGCAAGCTGGATAACGTGCAGATTTTGGAGCACGTGGCCATGACCGACATCCTGACGGGCGAGCGTGACGGCGTCACGGTGTGTGTCGGTGTCGTCGCCGTTTCCGTGGACGAGGACAACTCGGTTCGTCCCGCCGACGAGCTGGCAAATGCCGCCGAGGGCGTGCATGCCGGCGAGCCGTTTAAGATTCATGCCCGCCGCACGCTGTGGGCGACAGGCGGTATCGGCGGCGTGTACGACCATTCGACTAACTACCCGCAGCTCACCGGTGACGCCTGCTACATCGCGCAGGAGCACGGCATCACGATGGAGCACCTGGACTACGTGCAGATCCACCCCACGGGACTGTTCTCGCCGCAGCCGGGCCGCACCTTCCTGATCAGCGAGAGCTGCCGCGGCGAAGGCGCGATTCTGCTCAATGCCGCCGGCGAGCGCTTTACCGACGAGCTGCAGCCGCGCGATGTTGTCGCCGCCGCTATTCGCGAGCAGATGAAGCAGGACGGCACCGAGCACGAGTGGCTGAGCTTTGCCCCCGTCGAGCGCGACGTGGTGACCGGGCACTTTGCCAACATCCGCGCGCGCTGTCTGGAGGACGGTCGCGACATCTTGGACGAGCCCATTCCCGTTACGCCCACGCAGCACTACTTTATGGGCGGCGTGTGGGTCGACAAGGACGGCCGCACCTCGATGCCCGAGCTCTACGCCGCTGGCGAGACGGCCTGCAACGGTGTTCACGGCAAGAATCGTCTAGCTTCCAACAGCCTGCTCGAGTCCCTAGTTTGGGGCCGCCGCGCTGCTTGGCGTATGCGCACCGGCGAGTCGCTGACCGTGGAGCAGGCCGGTGAGCCCGCGCTTGACGGACGTCACCGCGCCCTGAGCGCCGAGACCCTTGCAATCGATGATTTGGCCCGTGCTGCCGGCACACAGGCCGTGGAGGAGTAGACCATGAATCCCATTACCATGAAGCTCGTCGTCGATGATCTGATTTTGCAGGCTCTGCGCGAGGACATCACGTTTGAGGACGTGAGTACGGCGAGCGTGTGCCCCACGGCGCGCCCCGCTACCGTTGAGCTCATCGCCAAGGCCGATGGCATTATCGCCGGCCTGGACGTATTCGCTCGCACCTTTGAGCTGCTGGATCCGCAGAGCTCCGTGTTGTTCGATGTTTCGGATGGCGACGAGGTGCATGCCGGCGACCATGTGGGTCAGGTGCGGGGCGATGCGCGCGTGCTGCTTTCGGGTGAGCGCGTGGCGCTCAACTACCTGCAGCGCATGAGCGGCATCGCTACCTACACGCACAGCATGGCCGCGGCGCTCGAGGGAACCAAGACCGTGCTCGTCGACACGCGCAAGACCACGCCGGGCATGCGCGTCTTCGAGAAGGCCGCGGTCGAGATCGGCGGCGGCAGCAACCACCGTTACAACCTGTCGACGGCCGTCATGCTCAAGGACAACCACATCGACGCCGCCGGCGGCGTGATGCGTGCGATCGAGATGGCGCGCGCCCATGCATCGTTTACCACGACGGTCGAGATCGAGTGCGAGAACCTGGACATGGTGCGCGAGGCCGTGGAAGCCGGCGCCGACATCATCATGTTCGACAACATGACCCACGACGACATGGCTGCCGCGATTGAGCTTATCGATGGCCGCGCCAAGACCGAGTGCTCGGGCAACGTGGACGCCAGCAACATTCGCGCCCTGGCCGATCTGGGTGTCGACTATATTAGCTCGGGCGCCCTGACGCACTCTGCGCCGATCCTCGACCTCTCGCTTAAGCACCTGCGTCTGCTGGACGGTAAATAATGAACGCCCGCGAGCGTCGCCGTGCCATCATGGGCGTGCTTGAAGGAGCCAAGGAGCCCGTTTCGGGCAGCGCACTTGCCCGCGAGGTTGGCGTGAGCCGTCAGGTCGTGGTTCAGGATATTGCCCTGTTGCGTGCCGATGGGCACGATATCGTGGCGACCAACCGCGGCTACGTGCTGCAGGAAGCCGCGAGTAGCCCCGCCGTGCCCACGCGTCTTGTTAAGGTGCGCCACGGCGTGGAGCAGGCGGGCGACGAGCTTACGAGTATCGTCGACGCGGGTGGCGCCGTGCTCAACGTGATCGTCAACCATCGTGTGTACGGCAAGATCACGGCCGACCTGGACATCCGCAATCGTCGCGATGTTGAGCGCTACCTGCACGATATCGAGAGCGGCAAGAGCTTTCCACTACTAACGGTGACGAGCGGCTACCACTTCCATCGCATCGCGGCGGAGGACGAGCAGACCCTCGACGAGATCGAGGCCATACTCAAGGAGAAGGGCTACCTTGCCGATTTAATGCCCTACGAGGATGATTTGTCCTAACCCGATACTGTCTATATAAGTTGCGGTGAAATAGTTCCTACAATCGGCACCTAAGCAATGAGCCAGGAACTATTCCACCGCAACTGCCAAGGTAGCCCCGTCCCCAATTAGCTGCCTGTACAAACAAAAGGAGGCCTCCGCGGCGATGCGGAAGCCTCCTTTTTTGTGCACGGTGTACTTTTGAGTGTGCAAGTGGGGGAGTTGTTACTCCTCGACGATCTCGGTGATCGCGCCAGCGGGGCAAGCGTCCTGGCAAGCGCCACAGGCGACGCAGGAGTCCTCGTCGGCGACGGTAGCGACGTCCTGGAGCTCCAGAACGCCAGCGGGGCAGGAGTCGACGCAAACGCCACAAGCGATGCACTCGTCGGCATCAATTACGGGATGAGCCATGGTAGTTTCCTCTCTGTTGACCGACGCTACAGGCGATGCGCGCCGGTTTGATTCGGGCAAAAACATACCACGGGAGCGACCGTTTGCAATACCCTCTGGCCGGCATCTTCATACCGTTCGCCGAGTATGCCAAGGTTTACTAAAAAACGCGCAGGTGGGGCCGTTGAGCTGCGCAAATGTTAGCTATAGGTGACTTGTAATATTGACCTATTGAGCGCGCCTGCGGAAAGGGCATCCCGTTATTTGGCCGAAAACCGGGTCGCAGTTTCCGGTTGGGCCCGCTAGCGGAAACTGCGACCCGGTATCAGCTCTCAAAACGGGATACGGTTTCCGGTTGAGCCTTCAGACGGAAACTGCGACCCGGAATCCACGCTCAAACCGGGATGCGCTTGCCGCAAGACGGCCCCCAGGCACCCCCGGACGCAAACCTCAGCCATCTCTACATAGATCTCAATAGATTTGCCGAGAACTCAATCAGCGCATCTACCTGCGCATTTAAGAACCTAAACTCTCAGCAATAAGAAATCTTATATGAATTGACTTAGATTTTGTATATTCCGGCCCATAAGGGGATACACTACATCCTGAAAGACAAGCCGAAACACCGCTCGGCAGACCGCCGAGTCGGTGTAAACGCACAAGAGAGAGGGAATTTCTAATGGGCAAGATTCTTGGTATCGACCTTGGTACTACTAACTCCGCAATGGCCGTTCTCGAGGGCGGTTCTCCGACCATTATCGTGAACGCCGAGGGCGACCGCACCACCCCGTCCGTCGTGGGCTTCCGTGCCGACGGCGACCGCGTCGTGGGCAAGGCCGCTAAGAACCAGGCGGTCACCAACCCCAAGAACACCGTGTTTTCCATCAAGCGCTTCATGGGCCGCAAGTACTCCGAGTGCACCTCCGAGATCAAGACCGTGCCGTATGAGGTCAAGGAGGGCCAGGGTGGCCGCGCCGTCGTCGATATCGAGGGCAAGGATTACACCGCCGAGCAGGTGAGCGCCATGACGCTCGCCAAGATGAAGGCCGACGCCGAGAAGTATCTGGGCGAGACCGTCACCGACGCCGTCATCACCGTCCCGGCCTACTTCAACGACGCCCAGCGTCAGGCCACCAAGGACGCCGGTAAGATCGCCGGCCTCAACGTCAAGCGTATCGTCAACGAGCCGACTGCTGCTGCTCTTGCCTATGGCCTGGACAAGCAGGGCACCGACCAGCGCATCCTGGTCTTCGACCTGGGCGGCGGCACCTTCGACGTCTCCATCCTCGACCTCGCCGACGGCGTGTTTGAGGTTCTGTCCACCTCGGGCGACAACCACCTGGGCGGCGACGACTGGGATCAGCGCGTCATCGATTGGATGGCCGATAAGTTCCAGCAGGAGAACGGTGTCGACCTGCGTCAGGACCCCATGGCCCTGCAGCGTCTGAAGGAGGCCGCCGAGAACGCCAAGAAGGAGCTCTCCGCCGCCCAGCAGACCACCATCAACCTGCCGTTCATTACCATGAACCAGTCCGGCCCGCTGCACCTCAACTACACGCTGACCCGCGCCGAGTTCGAGAAGATCACCCGCGACCTGCTCGAGCGCTGCAAGCAGCCTGTCACCAACGCCCTGCGCGACGCTAAGCTCAAGCTCTCCGATCTGACCGAGGTCATCCTCGTCGGCGGCTCCACCCGTATGCCCGCCGTCCAGGAGCTCGTCAAGACCATGACCGGCAAGCAGCCCAACATGTCCGTGAACCCCGACGAGGTCGTTGCCGACGGCGCTGCCGTCCAGGGCGGCGTGCTCACCGGCGACGTCGAGGGCATCCTGCTGCTCGACGTTACCCCGCTGTCGCTGGGCGTCGAGACCATGGGCGGCATCATGACCAAGATGATCGACCGCAACACCACGATCCCGACCTCCAAGACCGAGGTCTACTCCACCGCTGCCGACAACCAGACCAGCGTCGAGATCAACGTGCTCCAGGGCGAGCGCGAGCTTGCCCGCGACAACAAGTCGCTCGGTAAGTTCCAGCTGACCGGCATCCCGGCTGCCCGCCGCGGCGTGCCGCAGATCGAGGTTACCTTCGACATCGACGCCAACGGCATCGTCAAGGTCTCCGCTAAGGACAAGGGCACCGGCAAGGAGCAGCAGATCACCATTTCCGGTTCCACCGCTCTGTCCGACGACGAAGTCGATCGTATGGTCAAGGACGCCGAGGCTCATGCCGAGGAGGACAAGAAGCAGAAGGAAGAGGTCGAGGTCCGCAACCAGACCGACAGCCTGTGCTACTCCACCGAGCAGACCCTCAACGAGCTGGGCGACAAGGTTTCCGCCGACGTGAAGTCCAAGGCCGAGGCCGCTATCGCCGACGCCAAGAAGGCGCTCGAGGGTTCTGACGTCGAGGCTATCAAGGCCGCCGGCGAGTCCCTGCAGTCCGTGGCCTACGAGCTGGCCCAGGTTGTCTACGCCGACGCTCAGCAGCAGACCGACGGTGCCGCTGGCGCCCAGCCTGCCGACGATGACGTTGTCGACGCCGACTACGAGGTTGTGGACGACGAGGACAAATAATCATGTCCGCCCGTAAAGCTCGCACGGAGGCGGCCGCCGCTGGCGCCGCCCCCGTTGACTCTGAGGAGAAGGACGTGAAGATTCCCGTAGAGGCCGTTGACGATACCGTGGCCAACGAGGCCCCGGCCGCCGAGGCTGCCGAGAACCAGGTAGAGGATTCCAACAAGGAGGCGACGATGACCGAGGACGAGATGGTGGAAGCCGCTATCCGCGCCGGTGAGGAAGCCGCCGACAACGACTTTAAGCTCAAGTTCGAGCAGGCTCAGAAAGAGCTTGCCGACGTGCGCAATGAGCTCGATGCTGCGGCAGAGGCTCAGAAGGCCGCCGAGGACAAGGCAAAGGACGCCACCGAGCGTACCGCCCGTCTGCAGGCCGACTGGGAGAACTTCCGTCGCCGCACCGCCAATGAGCGTATCGCCGAGCGCGAGCGCGCGACCGAGAAGCTTGTCACCGCGCTGTTGCCGGTGATCGACGATATCGAGCGCGCGATCGACCATGCCCGCAGCCAAGAGCTTTCCGACGACTTTAAGCAGTTCGTCGATGGCGTCGATGCGGTGCATGCCAAGCTGCTCGATGTGTTTGCGCACGAGGGCGTTGAGCCCATCGACCCCAAGGGCGAGGCGTTCGATCCGCTCGAGCACCAGGCTGTGGGTCGCGTCGAGGACGCATCGCAGTACGACGAGACCGTCAACGACGTGTACCAGAAGGGCTACCGCATGGCGGATCGCATCCTGCGTTCCGCGATGGTGACGGTGACCTACGGTGGCGAGAAGCGCCCCGCACCGGAGCCCGAAGCGGCGTCCGAGGATGCTTCGGCCGATACGGCCGAGAGCACCGAGGAGTAATTGAGAAGGGCCCCGGGGCAACACCCGGGGCCCTTTCTGGCCTAGTGCCATATGAAAGCATGAGCCGTCGTCTGCATGGACGGCGGACGTAACAGGAGAGGAGCTACGATGGCTGCAGGCAAAACCTTCTATGACATCCTGGGCGTATCCAAGAGCGCCTCCGACAAAGAGATCAAGAGCGCGTTTCGCAAGCTCGCGCAAAAATATCACCCCGATGCCGGCGGCGACGAGGCCAAGTTCAAGGAGATTAGCGAGGCCTACGAAACGCTTTCGGACGAGAAGAAGCGCAAAGAGTACGACCAGATGCTCATGTTTGGCGGCATGCCGGGCGCAGGCGGCGCGTATGGCGGCGGCTACGGTGCCGGTGCCGGCGCGAGCGGCTGGGGCGACATCTTCGACAGCATCTTTAGCGGCAACGGCGCCTGGGGCAGCGATTGGGGCTCGGGCTTTGCCGGGGCTGCGGGCGCTGCCGGTGCCGGCGCGGGTCGCAGCCGCGCTCGCAAGGGCGGCGACCTGTCGCTGACTGTCGACGTAACGGCCGAGGACGCGTTTCGCGGCGTGACGCACAAGGTCACCTATCGCATTCCCTCGACGGGCGAGCAGCAGACCATCACGGTCTCGGTGCCTGCGGGTGCGGTCGACGGCGGCAAATTGCGCTACAAGCGCCGTGGCGAGTACGGCGTTGCCGGAGGCGAGCGCGGCGACCTGGTCGTGACCACGCATGTGGAGGAGCATCCGCTGTTTAAGCGCAAAGGCGCCGACGTGACCATGGAGGTGCCGGTCTCGGTCTACGAGGCGGCGCTCGGCTGCACGGTGGATGTGCCCACGCCCGGCGGTGCGACGGTCCGTTTGAAAGTGCCCGCGGGTACCCAGACGGGCAAGAAGTTCCGCTTTAAGGAGATGGGGGCGCCCGACGTTAAGCACCGTGGCCGCACAGGCGCGCTGCTTGTCGAGATTAAGGTGCAGGTCCCCACGAACCTGTCCGACGACGAGCGCGATGCCATGACCAAGCTGCGGGAGACCGACACGCGCGACTATCGCGAGAAGGTCAACCGTTACAAGGCGACGTACTAGGGCGGTCGTGGCGCACGCCCGCGCTCGCGGGCTTATGATGGACGATAACGAGACGGAAAGGGGTCAGGTAGCATGGCCGAGGACAATAGGAACAAACCGCTGTACATGATCAGCGTGGCGGCCGAGTTGACCGGCATGCATCCGCAGACTCTGCGCGTCTACGAGTCTAAGGGCCTGGTGAACCCCCAGCGCTCGGGCGGTAACACGCGCCTGTATTCGCGTGCCGATATCGAGCGTCTGGAGCTCATCAACCAGCTGACTGACGAGGGTATCAACCTTGCCGGCGTGGTGCGCATTCTCGATATGAAGGAGCGTGCCGAGGAGCGCGAGCGCGAGAACGAGAAGCTCCGCGCTCGCGTGCGCCAGCTCGAGGACGAGCTGCACGAGTACAAGATGCAGAAGAAGATCACCGCCCTGGCCCCGCGCGACGGCTCGGTCAACCCCGAGCAAGTCATGCGCAAGCTGCTAGGTACGGGTAGCGACCTATAGCTCCGCCGACGCTGCCGGGCACTCATTGGGGACAGACTTAAATGAGTGCCCGCAGAATGAGAGTGGATAATCTCCCGTTTTTGGCCTGTTTGCAGGCTCAAAGTGGGAGATTATCCACTCTCGTCATTTCGGCGTCTAAGTCTGCCCCCGGCACCCAACTCGTTCTTTGCTTTACTGAGATAAAGTGAACGCGCAGATTCGTAGCCCACTCGCAACCGTTCTATGGCACGATATTGAACGAATGTATGCTATGCGCCCAAATTGTTTGGGCAGAGTGGGAGACAGTATGGTCAAGCTGTACGAGGACGGCATCTACCTGCGCCGTGGCAGCGAGGTTGTGCCTGCGGCCGAGGCTGCTGAGCGCGGTATTACGCAGACGCCCGAGGATGCCAAGCGCGGCACCATCGCGTATTCGATCCTCCAGGCACACAATACGTCCGGAGATCCCGAGGCACTCAAGATTCGCTTCGACGCCATGGCGAGCCACGACATCACCTTTGTCGGCATCATCCAGACGGCGCGCGCCTCGGGCATGGAGCAGTTCCCGCTGCCTTACGTGCTCACCAACTGCCATAATTCGCTGTGCGCCGTGGGCGGCACCATCAACGAGGACGACCACGTCTTTGGCCTCTCGGCCGCAAAGAAGTACGGTGGCATCTTCGTTCCGCCGCATATCGCCGTTATCCACTCCTTTATGCGTGAGAACTTCGCGGGCTGCGGCAAGATGATCCTGGGTTCCGACTCGCACACCCGCTACGGCGCTCTGGGCACTATGGCCGTGGGCGAGGGCGGCGGCGAGCTGGCAAAGCAACTGCTGCGCGACACCTACGACGTCGCCTATCCCGGCGTCGTCGCCATCTACCTCACGGGTGCCCCGCGCCCCGGCGTCGGCCCGCACGATGTGGCGCTCGCCATCATCCGCGCCGTCTTTGCCAAGGGCTACGTCAAGAACAAGGTCATGGAGTTTGTGGGCCCCGGCATCGCGAGCATGACGACCGACTACCGCAACGGCGTCGACGTCATGACCACCGAGACCACCTGTCTGTCGAGCATCTGGGCCACCGACGAGGACACGCACGCATTCCTGGCCATGCACGGCCGCGGCGACGACTACCGCGAGCTCAAGCCTGCCGATGTTGCCTACTACGACGGCTGCGTCGAGGTCGATCTGTCGAGCATCAAGCCCATGATTGCGCTGCCGTTCCATCCTTCCAACGGCTTTGAGATTGACGAGCTCAACGAGAACCTCGAGGACATCCTTCACGAGGTGGAGCTCGAGGCCGCTAAGATCGGCGAGGGCAAGACGCACTTTAGCCTGCTCGACAAGATTGTCGACGGCAAGCTGCACGTGCAGCAGGGCGTTATCGCCGGCTGCTCGGGCGGCAACTACGACTCCGTGGTCCAGGCTGCCCGCGTGCTCAAGGGCGCCAACACCGGCTGCGGCGAGTTCTCGCTGTCGGTCTATCCCACGAGCCAGCCCGTGGCACTCGAGCTTACACGCCGCGGCTATATCTACGACCTTATGGAGGCCGGCGCGATCGTGCGCACGGCATTCTGCGGCCCGTGCTTCGGTGCCGGCGACACGCCCGCCAACAACGGCCTGTCGATCCGCCACACTACGCGCAACTTCCCCAACCGCGAGGGCTCCAAGCCGGGCAATGGCCAGCTGAGCGCCGTGGCTCTGATGGACGCCCGTTCCATTGCGGCGACGGCTGCCAACGGCGGCATCCTGACGCCGGCGACCGACCTGCCCGAGGACACCTGGGACGAGGCTTGCGAGTACACCTTCGACGACGCGCCGTACAAGAAGCGCGTGTACTGGGGCTTTGGCAAGGCGGAGCCTGCCGACGAGCTGGTCGAAGGCCCCAACATCAAGCCGTGGCCCGCGATGGAGCCTCTCGGCGACGACATTCTGCTCAAGGTGTGCTCCAAGATCATGGACCCGGTCACTACGACCGACGAGCTCATTCCTTCGGGCGAGACGAGCTCCTTCCGCTCCAATCCGCTGGGCCTGGCCGAGTTTACGCTCAGCCGCCGCGACCCGGCCTACGTGGGCCGTTCCAAGGAGGTCGACGCCGTGGAGAAGCGCCGCGTTGCTGGCGAGTCCGCGGGCGACCTGGCGGCGCTCGATGCCGAGCTTGCCGGCGTGTTTGAGGCACTGGCGGGCGCGGGCGTCGCGGCCGATGCCAAGGCGACAGAATACGGCTCCATGCTCTATGCCAAGAAGCCCGGTGACGGTTCCGCTCGCGAGCAGGCCGCGAGCTGCCAGCGCGTGATCGGCGGCCTAGCCAACATCGTTCACGAGTACGCCACCAAGCGCTATCGCTCCAACGTGATGAACTGGGGCATGGTGCCCTTCCAGATGGAGACGGAGCCCAACTTTGAGGTGGGCGACTACGTCTTTGTGCCGGGTATCCGTGCCGCGCTCGATGGCGACCTCAAGAACATCGCCGCCTACGTGGTGCGCGCCGACGGTGCGGTCGAGCAGATTGAGCTCTACATTGCCGATATGACGGCCGAGGAGCGTGCCATCGTCAAGGCCGGCTGCCTGATCAACTACAACAAGTTCAAGGCCGCTGCCGAGTAACTCTGCTGTACGCCCCGGCCGCACCTTTCCCTCGCGCTCACGCGCTTCGCGAGGGTCGCCCGAGGGAAAGGTGTGGCCGGGGCTACCGCGACGTTCTCGTTGGGTCTTGAGGGACGCCAAAAATAGACTTGCTTGATGCCTCCTCTGCTATCGGGGCGGCTTCTTTTTGTCGAAAACCACCACAAAGGGGACAGGCACCTTTGTGGTGGTGGGGACGAGCTCGATGTTGTTGTGATCGTTGAGCGGCATGTTAATGGGCGTCCCTACAGGATTTCATCCAAGCCGGGAGTCTTGGTTGTTTTGGGGATGCCGAGTTTGGATGACGCGAAATCGTCAACATTGTCCTTAATTCCGTCTTTGGTGTAGACAGTGACTATATAGGTGTTGTGTCCGAATTCGCCCTTGTCGCGTGTTGCCCAGGCATCCCAGTAGGCGGCCCCGTTTCGCCCTTTGATTTTTCCGACACGGCGGAGTTCTGTTCGCTTTAATTTCTGGTTGCTATAGATGGTTCGACCGGCCTCCTCGGTGAGCCCGCACTGTCCAAGCATCTTGTCGAGGACTTGGTTCATGTGGCGCTCACCGGTGTTTGGTGCGTAGTCGTAGGCGAGGGTGATGGAGTCGAGTGGCTGGTCGTCGATCAAATAATTCATCGTCTGAGGTTCAAGGCTGAAATAGGGGAAGCATCCATCAATCGTTCCGAGCAGCGGTAACTTTGACCGCCAAATTCCGGTGGGAATTCCATCTTCGTAGAACACGCCGCGACAGATAAAGGAGAGCGAGGTGGCACGCGAGCCGGCGTCGACCATTCCGCATAAATCGAAGGGCGAGGTGATACCAAGGGAAAAGGGCGTGGCGACGATAAGGAAGAGCATCACGATGGGTATGGCGAGAATGGCGATGACGTTGCGACCGGTGGAATGAGACGGCTTCATATGCGCTCCTCGAGACAAAGATCTGTTGAGGATAGGCAGAAATGGATATGTTCAGAGAACAATTCAAGTTTAATCTCATGGCGCGAGATGGTCGACCGTTAGCGTCGAAAACCACCACAAAGGTGCCTGTCCCCTTTGTGGTGGTGAGGAGCGCGCGGCTTCTTTTGGTAATAGTGCTGGCTGGCGATATCATTAGTGCAGGTAGCGAAGGTTTGCGTTGCGAGGTGCTTTGCTGTGAGAAGTCCTGCCCGTATTGGATTGATTGTTTTGGCGCTTGCGATTACCGTGGTTGGCGCGGGCGTTGTCGGCATGGCATTTCTACCTGCTGCGGTGACGGAGCCGGTGGTCAAGCCTGTGACTCAATCTGTCGAACTTCTGACCGGCGACGACAAGCCCGAGACCATTGCCGTTGATTTTGATGAGCAGCCGGCTGTGCTGGGTATTAGCAATTATCCGCGTATTCAGCTTGGGGCCATGCGCTATACCACGGATACAAGCCTGATCGATAAGGCGTCCGAGCTACTCAAGGGCAAAACATTTAAGCGTTGGTACGGATATGCGTCCTATCGGGCAAAAGCGAACGACATGGTTGGCGGATGCCACTCTTCCATCGAGCTGGACACTGCAAACGGCGCAAAGTTATGTGATGTCTCGTACGATCCGGGCTACGAGGGCAATGAGGGTCCGGGCATCTACATCATGGACGGCGATGTCGCCTATGTCATGGAGGGCGACCAGACCGAGCTCAACGACTTTATGGGTCAGTGTATCCAAGATGCCTATAAACAGACCTGCTTGCCTGACCCGCAGACTGCACGCGATAGTGGGTCTGCCCGTACATGGCTGTTCGAGGATGAGATGCCCTGGACCGTCGAATCGGGAAGTACGGGTTCGGCGAAGGAGTAGAGACCGCGACTACCACAAAGGTACCCGTCCCCTTTGTAGTAGTTCTCGGTTTGTCTCGATCTGTAACATCTTGGCCGCTAAAAGTGGGCCTGGTGTTACAGATTTAGATTTTCGACTCAGGTGTCTTCGTTCGTCTCGATTTGTAACAGTTAGACCCTAATTTGCCGAGTAGATGTTACAGATTGAGACAAACGGTTGCCGCTGGTCATTTCATCTTGATCCGTAACATCTAGGATCAAAAATGGCTGCTAGATGTTACAGATCGAGACGGTAGTGCGCCTGGGCAGCGGCGGGCTGACATCTCAGTACCCTATCCATCAATCACTCAGAAAATCTTATATATAGAGACTTAGATTTGTGTATAAGATCGTACAAAGCTGGCAACAATACTTCTCGAACAACGTGAAGCCGCCCCGTAGGGCGGCCGCCCCAAGAGAGGTGATTCCATGAGAATCGATAAGCTAGCAATGACGTCGCGCGAGGCGCTGCAGACCGCCATGAGCACGGCTGCCGATGCACAGGCCGGCGCGGTGGAGCCGATCCACCTGCTGTCTGCCCTGCTCGGTGCCGGCGAGCGCAATATCTCCGTGATCATCGAGCGCATCGGTGCCGACCCGGCTCAGCTCGCACGCTCCACACAAGATGCCATCGACCATGCGCCCAAGGTGTCGGGCGAGGGTCAGCAGATGGGCCTGTCCAACGAGCTCGTTCGCGTGATCGAGAAGGCCGAGAAAAAGGCCACCAAGATGGGCGACAGCTTTGTGGTGACCGAGCATCTGCTGATGGCACTTGCCGAGGACAAGGGTGAGGCGGGTCGCGTGCTGCGTGACGCCGGCGTGACCAAGGAGCGCATCGAGCAAGTCTACGAGGAACTGCGCGGCGATGACCGCGTGACGTCTGCCGAGGACAAGACGCAGTTTGAGGCGTTGGAGCAGTACGGTCGCAACATCTGCGATCTGGCTCGCGCCGGCAAGCTCGACCCGGTCATCGGCCGTACCGACGAGATCCGTCGTACTATTCAGGTTCTGTCCCGCCGCACCAAGAACAACCCCGTGCTTATCGGCGAGCCGGGCGTCGGCAAGACGGCCATCGTCGAGGGCATTGCTCAGCGAATCGTGGCCGGCGACGTACCGAGCACCCTGCGCGACCGCGACCTCATCGAGCTCGACATGAGCGCGCTGGTCGCCGGCGCCAAGTACCGCGGCGAGTTCGAGGACCGCTTGAAGGCCGTGCTCAAGGAAGTGCAAAAATCCGAAGGCAAGGTCATCCTGTTCATCGATGAGCTCCATACCATCGTGGGCGCGGGTGCCACCGAGGGCTCCATGGACGCCGGCAACATCCTCAAACCGGCGCTCGCTCGTGGCGACCTGCACGCGATCGGCGCGACCACGCTCGACGAGTACCGCAAGTACATCGAGAAGGACGCGGCGCTCGCCCGTCGTTTCCAGACCGTGATGGTCAGCGAGCCTACCGTCGAGGACACCATTTCAATCCTGCGTGGCCTGAAGGAGAAGTACGAGATCTTCCACGGCGTACACATCACCGATAGCGCGCTCGTGGCTGCCGCCGACCTCTCCGACCGCTACATTGCCGACCGCTTCCTGCCCGACAAGGCTATCGACCTGGTCGATGAGGCCGCGAGCCGCCTGCGCATGGAACTCGACAGCATGCCGGTCGAGATCGACGCCACCACGCGTCAGCTCACCCAGCTGCAGATCGAGGAACAGGCGCTCATGAAAGAGACCGACGACGCCTCTAAGGAGCGTTTGGAGGCTCTGCGCCAAGAGATTGCCGAAGTCCAGGAAAAGCTCAACGTGCAAAAGGCCGGCTGGCTCAACCAAAAGAACGCCATCGACCACGTGCAGGAGCTTAAGGGCCAGCTTGACGCGGCCAAGAGCGAAGAGGAGCGCGCGACGCGCAACGGCGATCTGGGCCGTGCGTCCGAGCTTCGCTATTCTGTGATCCCGGGTCTGCAGCAGCAGATTCAGGATTCCGAGGCTGCGCTCGAGGCGCAAAAGCAGCAGGACGGCGAGGGCCTCAACGAACAGGTGACCTCCGATGAGATCGCCGAGGTCGTGAGCGCCTGGACCGGTGTGCCCGTGTCCAAGATGATGCAGGGCGAGCTCGACAAGTTGAAGGGCTTGGAGGGCGAGCTGCATAAGCGCGTTATCGGTCAGGACGAGGCCGTCTCCGCTGTAGCCGCGGCCGTGCGTCGCAGCCGTGCGGGTCTCTCCGACCCAGACAAGCCCATCGGCAGCTTCTTCTTCCTGGGCCCCACCGGCGTAGGCAAGACCGAGCTCGCCAAGGCGCTGGCCGAGTGCCTGTTCGATGACGAGCGCGCGCTCGTGCGTATCGACATGTCCGAGTATATGGAGAAGTTCAGCGTCCAGCGTCTGATCGGTGCGCCCCCGGGATACGTGGGCTATGACGAGGGCGGCCAGCTCACCGAGGCCGTGCGCCGTCGTCCCTACTCCGTGATCTTGCTCGACGAGATGGAGAAGGCTCATCCGGATGTCTTTAACGTGCTGCTGCAGGTGCTCGACGACGGCCGTTTGACCGACGGTCAGGGTCGCCAAGTGTCCTTCAAGAACACGATTATCATCATGACGTCCAACGTGGGCTCCAAGGCTATCGCCGATCTGTCCGGCAAGGACGAGGAGGAGATGCGCCATCAGGTTGACGGGGCCATGGCTCAAACCTTCCGCCCCGAGTTCCTCAACCGTATCGACGATATCGTGGTGTTCCATCCGCTCGGCATGGCGCAGATCGAGAAGATCGTCGACATCCAGCTCGCCGACGTCCGCGCGCGTCTGGCCAAGGAGCGCATGACGCTTGCCATCACCCCGGCGGCCAAGCAGATGCTCGCCGTGGGCGGCCTGGACCCGGTCTTTGGCGCCCGTCCGCTCAAGCGTCTGGTTCAGCGCGAGGTCGTGGATGCCATCGCCGCCGCTATCATCGACGGCACGGTGCGCGAGGGCGATCAGGTGACAGTCGATGTCGACAAGGACGGCGGCTTTACCGTCGTGTGCGATAACACGCCGGCGGCCACCTACGAGGTCCCCGACGCCGAGTAGATTTTTGCGATATGCCTTAAAATCTACCAGCCGTCTCTAAACGCCAAGGGCGGCGGATCCATTGGGTCCGCCGCCCTTTTTCGTGCGACAATCGATGATGCCGAACGGATGCGATGTAAGGAGCTATGCAGATGAAAGACGAGATCAAGACAAGCGCGCCGGCGCCCAGGCCCACGTCCAAGCCGGCGCCCAAGCCGCGCGACCCCTACATCCGTGCCGAGAACGAGGACGATGACGGCTACGATCCCTACAGCGATCGCCGCCCCGAGCGCGAGCCCCTCTTCGAAGCTGACCCCTGGCGTTAAGTAGCTCATTTGGGACGGGGCTTTTTTAGCTACTTTGTTTTCGGCTAGAGGCGTTCATGCCTGCCCCCCTCGGCCGCTCGATATCCTCCAGGAGGGGCCACTAATAGAAAACTTGCTTATCCATTAATCAAGATACGCACAATCTTGCTCTCCTGCTAATCAAGAATCGTTATAATCTTGATTAGCAGGAGAGCAAGATTGGAGAATTATGGCATTCAACGACTTGGTGGCTCAAAAAATAAAGGACTTTGAGCAACAGGGGATTCCGCAGGTCTTTGAGCGCGACCTTGATCTGGGCAACCCGCAGGAGCCAAAGCGCGACAACATCGTATATGTGATTGTGGGCGCCCGTCGTTGTGGAAAGACGTATCGCCTGTATCAGGAGATGCGGCGGCTTCAGGGTCAAGGCGTCGAGCTTGACCGGATGCTATATTTCAATTTTGAGGATGAGCGCTTGCGTCCGTATGAGCCATCGCTACTAGCGGACGTGCTCGATACATTCTATGCACTATATCCTGCTGCTCGAGGCGAGGGCGCCTACCTTTTCTTTGACGAGATCCAGGAAATACCCGAATGGGGTGCGTTTCTGCGACGCGTGGTCGATACGGAGAAGGCGACCGTTTACGTGACGGGATCTTCTTCTAAGATGCTGTCCTCAGAACTTAAGAGCGAGTTCAGGGGCCGTTCTCTTGTGCGAGAGCTTTTTCCGTTGAGTTTTTCGGAATACGTCCGATATAAGACGGGGAGCGTTCCTGAGTCGAACGCGCCCTTCTCCTCAAGCGCTGCAGCGTTGCTCCGACACCATCTGGTCGGATATCTCGAGCGAGGGGGATTCATCGCGACACTTGAGCAGACGCCCGCAGACGCGATTCAGCTGCTACAGGAATATGCGTCGCGAACGGTCGCTATGGACGTTGTGGAGCGTTACGACGTCAAGAGCCCTCGTTTGGCCTCACTGTTTCTGACGCGGTGTATGGCATCTTCGGGACGAGAGCTGTCGGTGAACAAGGTGTACAACGAGTTCAAGAGCAGGCAGATACCCGTCAGTCGTAATTCGCTCAGCGACTTACTTGAGTATTACGAGGACGCCTACCTGCTGTTTTCTGTGCCGGAGTTTACGCGTTCACTTGCAAATAATACGCGGTCTGCGTCTAAAGTCTACGCTGTCGATCCTGCGATGTTTGGAGCATTCTCTCCCGCATCGGCATTGGACCAGGGCCAGAGGCTCGAGACTGCGGTGTTCAATGCGCTCAGAAGAAGGACTCCTGCGGTGCGGGTCGGTTCGGTCTGCCGCCTACTGGTCAAGGAGAAGAATAAAAGCCATGAGGTTGACTTTGTGGCTGGGGATGCACTTCTCATGCAGGCTTATAGCCTGACTCAGGTGAGTGTGGATATGGCAAGCGAGAAAACGCGCGAACGCGAAATTGCAGCCCTCGATGCCTCGATGGCCCAGTTTGATCTTGGCGAGTCGGTAATCGTTACTATGGATGAACAGGCCGATATTCCATGTGAACACGGTGTGGTACACGCTGCGCCCGCATGGAAGTGGCTCCTTGCCTAATCATCTACGGATCTGTGGGGCCAGGACCTCCTGGCCCCTTCATCACGGTTGGGGAGTACCATGATGCGCCCGGCTAGTCCTGGGCCTTGATGCTCGGCAGCAGAATCTGGGCGATGTAGTCGCATTCGAGCTTGGTGGCAGCGTCGGCCTTGCCGTCTTTGCCGACCAGCACGCTCTTGATCTGGCTGTAGGTGTAGCGGTTGCCGGTCGTAAGCTCGACAAGCTCAATGGCTGTGTCCATGGGATAGGTCGACACGGGGTTCTGCGTGCGCCCGTTGATGGTCTGGGGCACCACGTACGGATAGACGGGGCCGCTGGCGTAGACGGTATAACCGTTGCCTAGATTGGCCGCACCCAAAACCGTATCGCCCTCATCGGGCGTAAAGCTCTCGCCCTCGCGCACCGCGACGAGCGTCACAATCGGCGTATCGCTGTCGCCGGCAAGATAGATGCATAGCGTGCTGCCATTTTGCCAAGTCTCGACCTTGCCGTACCATTCGACGGGGATATCGAGCTGGTAGAGGTCGGTTGCCTTGTGACGGGCGTCGGCATCACGGGCTGCCTGTGCCTTTTGCGCGCTCACGGCATTGACGGCGGCGTCGCGCCGCGCGGTTGCCGCCTGCTGGAGCACCTTGGCGGTGGCGGCGGAGCTCGCGCCGCCTTCCTCGGCATACTTGGCGGCGGCGTCGATCTGGTCGTTGGTTACCGTGTCGGCCGAAGGCACCTTGAGTTTAAAGGCAGCCTGGGCACTTAAATCCTGTCCATCGCTCTTAACGGTGACCTGCGTCTTGGTGGTCGGGACGGTATAGATGGTGCCGTCGGCCGCGATGGGGGAGGCAGCGATGGAGAGCGTGTAATCGCCGGGCAGCAGTTTGATGCCGCGGCCGTGCTCGTCAACGTAGAGCGTTTCGCTCACAGAAGAGCCGTCGGAGTCCTGGCCACTCACCTGCACGGGGATCTTTGAGCCGGTGGAGCAGTCGAGTCCCGCGGCATGTACGCCAATTTGCACCGACATCATGGTATGGGCGTTTGCGGCAACTACGGCGGCCTGCTCTTGCTGGTATCCGTTCCAAGCCGCATAGCCCGCGCCGCCGGCGACGAGCGCGACAGCCACGACACCGGCGACCATCAGATTGCGGCGCTTGGGCGACATCTTACGATGACGAACCTCGGCTTCGTGTGCCGAGGGAGCGGACGGCAGGGGAATATCTCCCATGGCGATGGTCTCGTCGACGACTGGCGCAGAGCCCAAGCCGGGGAGCTCGCGGGTGAGCGATTCGTCGACGGGCAAGTCGCCAAGCAGGGAGGTCTCATCTCCCGCGTTGGGTTCCGGTTGGCCATTGCCCTCGTCATCGCCTTTTTCGACATCGGCTTCATCGCGAGCATCCTCGACGTCGTCGCCCGTATCCGGTATGCCATCGCCCGCCGCGTCCTGCATGTCGACGATTGTCTCGTCAAACGCAACTTCGTCCAGCGAAAACCGGTCTAGGCTCTCCAAGGCCTCGGCGCACGCCGCTGCATCTTGGGCCGCGTCCTCTTGGCCCCTCGTCTCATTTTCCATATATCCCCCAAGCTCAATATCGGGACAACAATGTACCCAAAATTAAGGTCACATAGAGCTGGCGTGCAGTCGGAAATTCGATTTTATCTGCGCGATACATTGTGAATATGTGCATGAATGCACGCGCGACAGCAAAAAGCCCCCGGAAAGCAAACGAATTGCTTTCCGGGGGCTGCGCATAACGCGAGATTACGGAGCCAAAGAGACGCGCCTACATCCAAATGCGGACGGCAGCGAGCGCGTTACTCGGCGTGTGCGTAATCCACCTTGGCGCGGCGAGCGGTAGCCTTCTCCCAATCGCTGGTGCCCTCAAAGACATCCTGCTTGTAGGGATTGCGGCCGAGCTTCTTGGCGCGGTAGGCGATGTAGATGATCGCGGCGATGTTGGCGACCAGTGCGGCGATCGAGACCGCAGTAGCGGCGCTGGGGTCGAGCGTGGAGTGGGTCACAAAGATGGACTCCTCCTGGAAGTACGGGAACACCTGGGCAAACATGCACCAAATGGCCAGCGTAAAGGCGCGGTTCTGGATCCAACCGCCCTTGTTCCAGATAAAGGCGGCGACGGTGGGCGCCAGCAGCAGCGCAAAGCCGCAGAACCAGGAGTGGGCGGGCAGGCAGTTGTAGGTGTAGCAGAAGTTCCAGATATCGTAGGCGATGATGTAGACCCAGGTCATGTCGGGCCACAGCATGTCGGTCTTGTCCTCGGAGGCGTAGACGCTCCACCAACCGGTCATGCAGAAGATGTTGATGATACCGGCGATGCCGTTGAACACGTTGTTCCAGCCGGCAAGCTGCGTGGCGCCCTCGGAGGTGACCCAAGTGGACTGGCCCAGGACAAAGAAGTGATAGGCGCTCTCAAAGTCGGACACGACGGCGATCATGATGTTGATGGCGACGATCACAAACGGCCACGCGCGGAACCAGTGCGCCTTGCCGATCTTGCCCCACTGATACTTAATGGCGATGAAGCCCCAGCAACCGGCCAACGCCGCGTAGACCTTGGCGTAGTGGAACCAGCTGTTCTGGTACACATGGGTGGGGTTGGTGAGCGCCCACTCGGCGCCCTGCGAAACGCCGATGGCGATAGCGACGCAGTAGATGGTCATGGCCAGCGGAGCCACGCCAAAGATGATTGCCGCGCCCAGCTTGGTGCGGCGGCCGATCTCGTTGAGCACGATCAGACCAATAAAGACCATGGCCCAGCCGGCCCAGTGGATAAGGGTATCGCTACCCCAAACATCGAACAGCATGCTGCTCTCCTTTCACACGCCCGCGGCCCCTCTTCTGATCGCGGGCAGTTTGGCCAAATGTCGTCAGTTCTGGGGCTTGCGCTCCGGATACTTGGCGGTATAGCCCTCGATGTGGAGTGTCGAGGCGATGATTTCCTTGACCGTCTCGTCGGGCACATCGGGGTGCGTGCGGATATACATCAACAACCCCATAATGAGGGTGTAGAACGTCTCGTAGACATGGTCGATGCGTAGCTCATGATGGGCGACAAAATCCACCACGGTGGTATCGCAGATATACTGCGCCACACGCTGGACCACGTTGTGCAAAAAGCCGCCGTAGAGCGCGCCGCTGCTCGAGGTGAGCGTGCTCGGCAACTCGTGGCCGCTCACGACCAGGCGCTTAAAGAGCGGAGCAACGGTGTCGAGTGCGCCTTCGATGTCGCCAACCGTGCGGCTGGCGTTCCACTGCTCGAGCTCGGCGATAAAGCCGTCGATTGCCTCGTCCATAACGGCGGTGACGGCGGCATCCATATCGGCAAAGTAGTGGTAGAACAGCGAACGCGTGCAGCCAGCCCGCTTGGTCACGGCCGATACCGAAAGATGGGACACACCAAGCTCGGCGCTCACGGCGCGCACAGCGGCGAGGATCTCGCGACGGCGCTCGTCGCCCGTCAGGCGTTTTGCCGCGCTATCGGATGCGGGGACGGCATCGACCACAGAGATATCTGCTGCGTTGTTGCCCATGTTTTGCCGCCTTTCATCCTCTTTTGCCTGACCGTTCGCCTAACAGTCTTGAATATTGTTGACGGTTCGTCAATACTATTTTTGACACAATGTCAACAATGGCGGGTGAAAGGCATGGGGGCATGCCCGGCCTGCAAAAAAAGAGGGGCGCTGCGGTCTCGCCGGGCTGTGGCAAGAGAAGGGACGACTATGATTCTCAACGGACCGGGGATTAGCTATACCGAGCCCGATATCGGCGCGGAGTTCGTGCCGCCGATACCGGAGCATCCGCGCGAGGCCATCGTCAAACTGTGTGAGCACTGCACCAACCGCCTGCTGCACCGCGACGAGCTGCTGGGCTACGAGTACTGGTCGTTTGCCGAGGCCGCAACCGACGAGCAGGCCGAAGTGCTCTGCAAGATGAAGATGCGCCGTCCCTATACGCTGCCCGAGATGGTCAAGCTCACCGGCATGCCCGAGGCCGATATCGAAAAAATGCTCGACGACATGAGCTACACGGGTCTGCTCGAGTACAACTGGGAAAACCCCGAGCGCGCCAAGCAGTGGGTGCTGCCCATGCTGGTGCCGGGTTCCGCCGAGTTCCTCAACATGCGCGTGAGCCAGCTCGAGGAGCATCCGGTCTATGCCAAGTTCTTTGAGCAGGCGTCCAAGGGACCGCTGTCCAAGGCCACGCCGATGGTGCCGCCCGGCGGTGCCGGCATCGGCATGCATGTCATTCCGGTCGAGAAGGCCATCGATGCCGCGAGCACCTCGGTGCCGATCGAGCATATCGAGCATTGGCTCGACAAATACGAAGGTAAGTATGCCGCTAGCACCTGCAGCTGCCGCGCGAGCCGTCGCGTGATGGGAGAGGGCTGCGCCGACGACCCGGCCGATTGGTGCATCGCCGTGGGCGATATGGCCGACTACGTGGTCGAGACCGACCGCGGCCATTATGTGACGCGCGAGGAGGTCTACGACATCCTGCGCCAGGCCGAGGACAACGGCTTTGTGCACCAGATCACCAACATCGACGGTGAGAACAAAATCTTCGCCATCTGCAACTGCAACGTCAACGTGTGCTACGCCCTGCGCACTTCGCAGCTGTTCAACACGCCCAACCTGTCGCGCTCGGCCTACGTCGCCAAGGTCGAGAAGGACAAGTGCGTGGCCTGCGGTCGCTGCGTTGAGGTGTGTCCGGCCGGCGCCGCCAAACTGGGCCAGAAGCTCTGTAGCAAAAAGGCTGGCGGACAGGTGCCCGAGTATCCGCGCCAGGAGCTGCCCGATGCCACCAAGTGGGACCACACCAAGTGGTCGCCCAACTACCGCAACGACAACCGTATCGAGACGCATGAGTCCGGCACCGCTCCCTGCAAGACGGCCTGCCCCGCGCACGTTGCCGTTCAGGGCTATTTGAAGCTCGCGGCGCAGGGTCGCTATGACGAGGCGCTCGCGCTCATCAAGCGCGAGAACCCGCTGCCCGCTATCTGCGGCCGTGTGTGCAACCGCCGCTGTGAGGATGCCTGCACCCGCGGTCGTGTGGACGCCGCCGTGGCTATCGACGAGGTCAAGAAGTTCATCGCCCAGCGCGATCTGGATGCCGCGACCCGCTATGTCCCACCTGTGGTGACCCCGACGCGTGCCGGCGGCTTCGACCAGAAGATCGCTATCATCGGTGCCGGTCCGGCCGGCCTGTCCTGCGCTTTCTACCTGGCCGAGAAGGGCTACAAGCCCGTCGTGTTCGAGAAAAACGAGCGCCCGGGCGGCATGCTCACCTATGGCATTCCTAGCTTTAAGCTGCAGAAGGACGTTATCGAGGCCGAGGTCGAGGTCATTCGCCTGATGGGTGCCGAGTTCCGCTATGGCGTGGAGGTCGGTCGCGACGTGACGCTCGACGAGTTGCGCGCGCAGGGCTTTAAGGCCTTCTACGTGGCTATAGGCTGCCAGGGCGGCCGCCTTGCCGGTATTCCGGGCGAGGACGCCGAGGACGTGACCGTGGCCGTCGACTTTTTGCGCGAGGTCAACAGCGGCAAGATCGATGCGCTGCCCGGCCGCACCATCGTGGTGGGCGGCGGCAACGTGGCCATCGACGTTGCCCGCAACGCCTGCCGTCTGGGTTCCGAGCACGTTGAGATGTTCTGCCTGGAGAGCGAGGCGCAGATGCCCGCCAGCGAGGAAGAGCGTCGCGAGGCCATCGAGGACGGCGCACACATCAGTTGCGGTTGGGGCCCCAAGGAGGTCCATCTGGACGAGGCCGGCCGTGTGTGCGGCATCACCTTTAAGCGCTGCACGCGCGTCTACGATGACGAGGGCCGTTTTGCGCCCGAGTACGACGAGAACGACCTGCGCCGCGTCGATGCCGACCGCGTGGTCATGTCCATCGGCCAGTCCATCGTGTGGGGCGACCTGCTGGCTGGCTCCAAGGTGGAGCTTGGCCGTGGTCAGGGCGCCCTTGCCGATCCCCAGACCTACCAGACCGCCGAACCCGACATCTTTGTGGGCGGCGACGTCTATACCGGTCCGAGCTTTGCCATCGATGCCATCGCCGCCGGTCACGAGGCCGCCGTGTCCATCCATCGCTTTGTGCAGCCGGGCTCCACGCTCACCATCGGCCGCAACCAGCGCCGCTACGCCGCGCTCGACCGCGACGATGTCGTGATCGAGAGCTATGACAACGCGAGCCGTGAGGTTGCCCACGTGGACCACGAGCGCGAGAAGGCCGCGCCCTTCAGCGAGTACGTCGAGACCTTTACCGAAGAGCAGGTGCGCGCCGAGACCGCCCGTTGCCTTGGCTGCGGTGCCTCAATCGTCGACCCCAACAAGTGCATCGGCTGCGGCCTGTGCACCACCAAGTGCGCGTTCGATGCCATCCATCTGGATCGCGATCGCCCCGAGTGCTCCACGATGGTCAAATACGAGCAAAAGCTCCCGAGCCTTGGCAAGTATGCTTTAAAGCGTGCAATCAAAATCAAGTTCGGTCGTAAATAGGTAACCATGGCGGGTAAGGGGACGGCGCAGACTAGATTTCGCTGTCCCCTTGCTTTGAGTTTGCATCGCATCAACCGTTGTTGAAAGGTTTCTACCTTGCATGAATTGGGAATCGTTTATCACATTATTCGCGATGTTGAGAACGTGGCGCGCGCCAATGGCGTGCGTCGCGTTTCGAGCGTCACGCTGCTGCTGGGCGAGGTCTCGGGCGTCGTTCCCGACTTGCTGCTCGACGCTTGGCGCTGGGCGGCAGATAAAAAGTCCATCACGCAGGGCGCGGAGCTTATCGTGGAGCCCGTCGAGGCCGTGACGCATTGCGAGGCGTGCGGCCGCGACTACGCGACGGTCGAGCACGGCAAGACCTGCCCCCATTGCGGCAGTGGCGATACCTATTTGCTCCAGGGCCAAGAGGTCATGATCAAGCAGATCGAGACCCCCGACGAGGATCCGGCAGACGCTGCCCCCGGCGGCCCTTCTGACGCCCCCGACGCCGTCGACGCCGCTAACCCTCTCCACATCGTCTAGCCCCTAGTCGTTGGGGACGTTCTTGTTTGACTAGTCGTTTAAGAACGTCCCCAACGACTACTTGCGCTAGAGCATAAGTTATACAATTAGTCAAGTTATGTCTGTTTAAACAAAATAGCGGCACGCAGGCGCATTGGGATTAACCTAAAAGCGGCGTTAATGAACAGAGTGTCTGTATATATCTGTGAAAGTAATTGGGAAATCACGTTTTAGTAGGCAATGAGCTGTAAATCAGCAACGTAATCAATTTGTAACAAACTTAGACGTTTAAACAAATAATGCAACCGTTTGCGAATTTAGCTATAAATCCACAAGGCGAACAGGTATACTCCTTTATTGTCGTGTAGGAAATACGTAGACAAAAAGGAGGTTATGTGATGGTAAGTATTGTTCTTGCTAGCCATGGTGACTTGGCGGCTGGAATCAAGCAGACGGGCTCGATGGTCTTTGGCGATCAGCCGTCTGTTGCCGTGGTCTCGCTCGAGCCGAGCATGGGCCCCGACGACTTCCGTGCCAAGGTCGAGGAGGCAATCGCTTCCTTCGAGGACCAGGAGCAGGTGCTCTTCCTCGTTGATCTGTGGGGCGGCACGCCGTTCAACCAGATCAGCGGGCTCATCGAGGGCCACGATTCCTGGGCTATCGTCACCGGTGTCAACCTGCCTATGCTCATCGAGGCATATTCGCAGCGCTTTGACGCAAAGAACACTGCACATGCGATCGCAAAACATCTCGTGACTGAGGCTAAGGCCGGCGTGCGCGTCAAGCCCGAGTCTCTGGAGCCCGAGGAGAAGAAGCCGGCTGCGGCCGCCGCTGCTCCTGCGGGTGCCATTCCTCCGGGAACGGTGATCGGCGACGGGCACATCAAGATCGCCCACGTCCGTATCGACACGCGCCTGCTGCATGGTCAGGTGGCCACCACGTGGACCAAGCAGATCAACCCCAACCGCATCATCGTGGTCTCCGACGGCGTTGCTCACGACGAGCTCCGCAAGACCATGATCGAGCAGGCTGCCCCTCCGGGAGTCCACGCCAACGTCGTGCCTATCAAGAAGATGGCCGAGGTCGTCAAGGACACGCGCTTTGGCGACACCAAGGCGATGCTGCTGTTCGAGAACCCGCAGGATCTGCTCAGGGCCATCGAGGCCGGCGTCGACATCAAGGAAGCCAACATCGGTTCCATGGCCCACTCCAAGGGCAAGGTCGTCGTCACTAACGCTGTCGCTATGGGCGATGACGATGTCAAGACCATCGAGGCTCTCAAGGCCAAGGGCGTCAAGTTCGAGGTCCGCAAGGTTCCTTCGGATTCCTCCGAGGATCTCGACGCCATGTTGAAGAAAGCAAAGGCCGAACTGGCCGCTCAAGCATAGTAAAGGAGGGTCCGATACATGTCTGCAATCACTATTCTGCTTGTTGCGATTGTCGCGTTGCTTGCCGGTATGGAAGGCATTCTGGATGAGTTCCAGTTCCATCAGCCGCTCGTGGCATGCACGCTTATCGGTCTCGTAACCGGTCACCTTCAGGAGGGCATCCTCCTGGGCGGTTCGCTCCAGATGATGGCCCTTGGCTGGGCTAACGTCGGCGCCGCCGTCGCGCCTGACGCCGCTCTGGCCTCGGTCGCTTCTTCGATCATCATGGTGCTCGCCCTCAACGGTGGCGCCACCGATTCGGCCAAGGCCGTTACCGCCGCCATCGCCGTCGCCGTCCCGCTGTCGGTCGCTGGTCTGTTCCTGACCATGATCTGCCGTACCCTGGCTACCGCTATGGTTCACGGCATGGACGCCTGCGCCGAGAAGGGCGACTTCGCCGGCATCGAGCGTTGGCAGTACGCCGGCATCCTCATGCAGGGTGTTCGTATCGCCATCCCGGCAGTACTTCTGTGCATCATCCCGGCCGAGGCTGTTACCAACGCGCTTAACGCTATGCCCGATTGGCTGTCCGGCGGCATGGCTGTCGGCGGCGGCATGGTCGCTTCCGTCGGTTACGCCATGGTCATCAACATGATGGCCACCAAGGAGACCTGGCCGTTCTTCATCCTCGGCTTTGTCCTTGCTGCCATCCCTCAGCTCACGCTGATCGCCCTTGGCCTCATCGGCATCTCCCTTGCCCTCATCTACCTTGGCCTTAAGGATCTGGCCAAGCAGGGTGGCGGCATGGGCGGTGGCTCCGGTGACCCGCTCGGCGACATTCTGAACGATTACGAGTAGGAGGGGAGTGATACATATGGCAGAGAACAAGATTCAGCTCACCAAGGCTGACCGTAAGAAGGTTTGCTTCCGTCATCAGTTCCTTCAGGGCTCGTGGAACTACGAGCGTATGCAGAACGGCGGCTGGTGCTTCGCAATGATCCCTGCGATCAAGAAGCTCTACACCAGCAAGGATGACCAGATTGCCGCTCTTAAGCGCCACCTGGAGTTCTATAACACCCACCCCTATGTTTCCGCCCCCGTCATTGGCGTTACCCTCGCCCTCGAGGAGGAGCGCGCCAACGGTGCTCCGATTGACGACGTCGCCATTCAGGGCGTCAAGGTCGGTATGATGGGCCCGCTCGCCGGCGTCGGCGACCCCGCCTTCTGGTTCACCCTTCGCCCGATTCTGGGCGCACTGGGCGCTTCCCTGGCCCTGTCCGGCAGCATCGCCGGTCCGCTGCTGTTCTTCTTCGCGTGGAACATCATCCGTTACGCCTTCCTGTGGTACACGCAGGAGTTTGGCTACAAGGTCGGCTCCTCCATCGCCAAGGACCTCTCCGGCGGTCTGATGGGCAAGGTCACCGAGGGTGCTTCCATCCTTGGTATGTTCATCATCGGCGCCCTTGTCGAGCGTTGGGTTTCCATCTCCTTTACCCCGGTCGTCTCCAAGGTCACGCAGTCTGCTGGCGCCTATATTGACTGGGCCAACCTGCCCGCCGGTTCTGAGGGCATCAAGCAGGCATTGACGATGTACAGCTCTGTCGGTGCCAACGCACTCGACCCGGTGAAGGTCACCACGCTTCAGGCCAACCTCGATCAGCTCATCCCCGGCCTTGCCGCCGTGTGCCTGACCCTTCTGGTCTGCAAGCTCCTCAAGAAGAAGGTCAGCCCGATCGTCATCATCCTGGCTCTCTTCGCCGTCGGCATCATCGGTCGCGTCTGCGGCTTCATGTAAGCACGCTTCGGCTTAAGACCGAGAGTTGCTAGGCAAGGGCTTTTGAGCCATTGAGACGGACCGCACCCGGTGGGTACACTGGATGCGGTCCGATTGTTTTTATTGGAGGGCGAGGCGCGTATGGCGCAATCTCAGAACAGCACGGTCGATCTGGCAACGCCGGCAACCTGCCTGATGGGGCTTACCAGTCACGGTAACGTGATGGTGGGCAATAAGGCGTTTGAGTACTATAACGAGCGTAATCCCGAGGATTATATCCAAATCCCGTGGGACGAGGTCGACTATATTGCCGCCGAGGTTTTGCGCGGCACCAAGAAGATTACGCGTTTTGCCATCTTTACCAAAGAGAATGGCCACTTTACGTTTTCGACGCGCAATGACAAGGAAACGCTTCGCGCGGTGCGTAAGTACATTGACGAGGACAGGCTCGTTCGTTCGCCCGACTTTATCGATGTGACGGCCAAGGGCGCCAAGAGCATCCCCTCCGTTATCAAAAACCTTTTCCACAAAGGCAACTAGTCATTAAAGAGCGCCCCCTCAAAGTGGGGCGCAGTCTCCCATGTGGCTCGATCGGGAAAGTGCATCCCAGTTCGAGCGTCGATTCCGGGATGTAGTTTCCGGAACGGGGTCGTTTGGGAAACCGTGTCCCGTTTCGAGCCGAAATTCTGGGTCACAGTTTCCCAGCGAGGTCTCATGGGGAAAGTCTGACCCAGAATTTGCCTGGATAGTGGGACGCACTTTCCGGAGGGCTGTTCCACCGCAACTTCGAAGAGTGGGTATACGCTGCATTACAGCGGCGTAAATCTGCTACACTAATACAACATGCCTCCGTAGCTCAGGGGATAGAGCACCGCTCTCCTAAAGCGGGTGTCGACGGTTCGAATCCGCCCGGGGGCACCAGAAAAATCGCAGGTCAGGAGTTAATTTTGCTTCTGACCTGTTCTGGTTTTAGGGTTAAGAACTGCTTTTGTTTGTAAATCTGGTAAGTAAATAATTTAACTTACCGAGTTTTCCACTGAAAACAGGAAATCACCATTTTGGGGATAAAAAGTTTTCAACAGCCGTTAGTCGGTTCCATTTTGGTGAAGCGCTTCCTCAATTTGGGTAAAAAATTTCACCATTTTGATGATTCGGCTGCTTTGAGTTTTTGATAAAAACGCCTGTTCAGAAGCTTGCGCAATACCCATTTTGGTGAAACCAATTAATAGAGAAATATACTATAAAGATATAGGGACGGCGATGCCGTCCTCTTCGCTCGCGAAGCTCGCTGCGCGGCCACGTACCGTGTCCTTGCCGCCGACTAAGCCGTCGATAAAGATAGGGACAGCGATGCTGTCCCCCTTCGCTCGCGAAGCTCGCTGCGCGGCCACGTACCGTGTCCTTGCCGCCGGCTACGCCGCCGATTTATTCGCTCACTTCGTTCGCTGATTGATGGACTAATCCGATTTATCGCTGACACCAGTCATAAGTGCAGCAATTGATATGTTGAATCCATTGGCAATTTTAGAGAGGTTAGAAAGACTGACATTTCTTCGTCCGACTTCAATGCTCGCGTAGTAGGAACGATCCATCTCAATCAAATTGGCGAACTGCTCCTGGCTGTACCCGAGTCCAGCGCGGAGCTCTTTGCATCTCATGCCGAATGATTTCTGAAGCGTCTTCGTATCCATGACAAAAAGAGTCATGGATTGTTGTATTTATGCCAACGGACTATATACAACAATCCCTGTTAAGGCGCATAATTACCTTTATTGGAAAGAGTTCTGATGCCCAGTCGGATAGGGCACGGAAAAGGAATGGAACAGCACAATGACTCAGGGAAAGCATTTCGCTGCCGGTGGCGATCACTTCGCCGCACTGCCAAGCAAAAAGATTCACACTCCGAAGGGGATCGCGCGTCTGACCGTCACCGCGGCGACCATGGCCGCCATGACCGGATCGAGCCTCATCTCACCGTTCACGGCATTCGCCCAGACCGGTGACGGGGGCACGCAGCACCCCGCCGTGATGTCGCCGATCGCCGCCCACGCCGGCGCGGCATCCGGTGCCGGCGCGAAATCCGCCGCACAGACCATCGCGGACCTGCAGAAGGCAGTCGACGAGGCGAAGGCGAAGGAGGACGCCGCCAAGGCATCCTACGATGAGGTCGCCGGCCCCTACAACGAGGCGGCTTCCGCCCGCGACCAGGCCAAGGCATCCTACGATTCTGCAGTCAACGCCGGTACGGCAGCCGACCGTGCGGCAATGGACGAGTACGCCCGTCAGGTCGCGGAGGGCAAGGACGCCGCCGATGCCGCCGGCAAGCACCTCGAGCAGGCGAAGGCGGGTCTCGCAGACGCCAAGGCAGATGCATCCGAGAAGGACGAAGCGTACCAGTCCGCCATCAAGGCGGCCCAGAATGCCAAGGATGCCCTCGATAAAGCCAAGGCAGATGCCGTAAGCGCCACCCCGGAGGCAATCAGTGCCGCCGAGCAGGCCGTGCGTGACGCCCAGGCTGCCGTGGACAGGGCACAGGCCGAACTTAACAACGCCAACACGACGCTTGCCGATGCTCAGTCCAAGCTGGTTGCGGCCCAGTCTGCAAAGGATGCCGCCGATTCTGTCCTCGCTGCAGCCAAGCAGAACAAGGACGCGGCGGATGCGAAGGCCGCAGCCGCCAGCGCCGCCTACGAGAAGGCGAAAGCCGACCTCGCTGCAGCGGAGGCAGGTGCCAGCGGTCCGGAGTACGATGCGGCAAAACAGAAGGTCGCGGACGCAGAGGCAGCCCTCGCCGCCGCACGAGCGGCACAGTCCCAGTGCGAGTCCGAGCTCGAGCAGGCACAGTCCGCTGCGGCAACGGCACAGGCCGATCTGAATGATGCCCAGGCGTCCCTCTCCGTAAAGCAGCAGGCCGCGGCCGATGCCGAATCCGGTGTGAACGCCGCCCAGTCCGCACTCGATGCCGCGAACGCCGACCTCGATGCCGCCAAGCAGGCGAACGTCGACGCCATCTCCAAGCTGGATGCCGCGAAGCAGGCTGTCAAGGACGCTGAGTCCGCCAAGGCGGCCGCCGACGTAGAGCTCGCGAACGCCAAGGCGGCGAAGGATACCGCAGACGCTGCCGTGACCGCCGCCCAGCAGAAGGTCGACGAGGCACGGGCGAAACTCGATTCCGCCGACGCGCAGCTCAAGCAGGGAGCCATCGGCTTCTTCCGTGCCATGGGTGCCGATGACGCAGTCAACATCATCCTGAACGCCAAATATGCCGGAAAGACCGAAGTCGGCAACTCCAAGGACGCCACGTCCCTTGATAACATGCTCAATGCGATCAGGTGGATGAAGTCCGTCAACGACTACCGCAAGTCGGTCGGCCTGTCCGAGCTCCATGTCACCTACAAGCTCATCGCCGGTGCCATTGCGGATGCCAACTACAGCGACACCGTGCTCGATCATGCCCGTCAATATGATTTTGCCGAAAATCTGGCATGGAATTACGGAATCGATCCGAGTGGGCAGTGGATCGAGCAGGAGAAGGGCTTTTTCGACAAGGCAACGGAGGCCCTTTATGGAGTCACCGGTCTTGTCGGCAAGGATGCCTATGATTTCTATGCAAAGAACGGCGTCGCAATCAACCATTGGATTGCAGACAACTGCCGCTGGGAGAACGGCAGCAGCGGCACCGTCGGCCATTACATGAACATCATCAATCCCGAACTCGCCGTTATGGGAATGGCAACCTGCACCAAGGGCACCATGTCCGGGCTTCAGACGCAGTGCTACACCGCAGAGATCTCCGGCTGGTCCGGCTCCGGTTGGAACATGAACCCCATCTCCGTCGACGAGTACGAGCAGAAGCTGATCTCCTATATCAACGGTCTCAAGAACGCCAAGAGCGCACTCGACGCAGCCAAGGCCGATCTCGCATCCAAGCAGCAGGCAGCCGCCGGCGCCGCCACAACCGTCCAGCAGAAGCAGGTCGCAGCGGATTCCGCACAGGCAGACGTCGATGCCGCGAAGCAGGACGTCACCGATGCCCAGCGTGCCGTCGATGCCGCAAAGGCCGATCTCGCCGCCAAGCAGCAGGGCGTCACGGATGCCCGAGCTGGGTTGGATGCGGCGAAATCGAGCCTCGATGCCGCCAACGCGGCAGTCGTTACGGCAAAGTCGACCGTCCAGCAGAAGCAGGTCGCCTTTGATGCCGCCAACGCAGCCGTAACGACCGCACAGTCTAAGTTGGATTCCGCCAAGGCGGACACCGCTGCTAAGCAGCAGGGCGTGGACGATGCGAACGCCGACCTCGCGAAGTTCTTCCAGGACGTCGCCGACGCCAAGAAGGCGGTCGATACCGCAAAGAGCGTCCATGACGCGGCGGCAGCCGATCAGGTCGAGAAAGCGACCGTCCTCGCCGCCGCCGAGCAAAAGGCGGACGCCACCGCACGCGCCCTCGCGGATGCCCAGCGTGCCGTCGATGCCGCAAAGACCGACACCGGCGTTGCCGCCGACAGGCTTACCGGCTCCCAGACCGATCTCGAGGACGCACAGTCGAACCTCGACATCCTCACCGGTCTTGCCGCGAAGCTCGCAGAGGCACAGCAGCGCGAGCAGGATGCAGTAAGGGCCGTCAATGACACCAAGGTCGAACTCGATGCCGCGAAGGCAGCCGCCGGCGCCGCCGAGTCCCTGGTCTCCGCCGCCGAACAGGCGAAGGCGCAGGCAGACGCCAAGCTGTCGAAGCTGAACTCCATCGATGCCGGCGCGGCGATCGCTTCCGGCCGTGACGCGAACGCGGATGACGCCCTCAACGCGCTTTTCGCCGCAGCAGTCGAGGCACGTGCCAAGGTCGCGCCCGCCAAGGCCATCCTGGACGAGAAGCAGACCGCGGTGGACGAGCTCCAGCCCGGCTATGATGCGGCACTCGCCGCCTACGAGTTGGCGAAGTCCGACCGCATCGCAGCGGAGCAGAAGCTTTCCGATGAGATCGCACGACAGGAGGCAGAGGAGGTCGCAAAGCAGCAGGCGGCATACAGCCCGAAGCACCTCGCCGGCACGGATACCGCCCAGACCGGCAGCCTCGCCCAGACCGGTGACCGCGCGGGACTCATCGGCGAGACGTTCGTCATCGGCGGTACCGTCCTCGTGGCGACCGGCGTCTTCCTCGACCGGAAGAAGCGCCGCGAGCAGATGTAAAAGCGAGTCGGGCGTTGGATATCGGCTAGTGTCCAACGCCTGGTTTCATGGACAGGGAGATCGGTGTGAGAACAAAGGCTATTATCGTTGCGCTTCTGGTGTGCCTTTCGGCACCTCAACTTGGATGTGCCAGCGTTGCAAAGCAAGGAAGCGGCTCTACGGAAAGGGCCGCCACAGCGGTAAAGAATAAAGACAAAAAGAAGCCAAGCGAAGAAAAGGCGGCGCAAACCTCTGGAACCAAGAACGAGGAGAAGAAAGAATCCGACGACAAGGACCAGAAGTCCGATGACTCCAAGAAGGAGGATAACAAGTCTTCCGATTCCTCGAAGTCGGACAGCAAGGGCGATTCCTCCCAGTCCAAGCAGAATCCCGGCAATTCGCAGAGTTCCGGCAGCAACAATTCCTCTTCCAACGGCGGCAGCCAGAAGAAGTGGGTTGCCGAGCAGGGCCACTGGGAGACAGATTACAGCCAGGTCTGGGTGCCGAATGTGGTTTATACGCGCCATGAACGTTGGATCTGCAGTGCATGCCACGCAGCATTTGGATCTGCAGCCGAAATGGACGCTCACGCTCACGCTACTTTTGGCGATGCGCAGCATCCTAACGGCGGTTCTGCAATCAATGATTCGTATACCACCTCTGAGGACCAAGGACATTATGAACAGCAGGCTACGGGACAACATTGGGTTGTCGACGTCGCCGGTCACTGGGAGTAATGTACATCGTTCCTCTCCTCTTACATTTGGTAAATGTTTATTTGCGGGCGGCCGGTTCGGCCGCCTTTTTTAGACGCCCAGTCTGGGAGCAAACGATAGGAAAGCAATCAAACGAGAGGCCGTTCCAAAAGAATTCGGCGGTGCCGGATGCTTCGGGCAAAACCTTCCGCAAATCGGTAAGGTCTTCCATCAACTTGCTCCAGCCCTCGCCCGGAGTCCGCTACAGCGAATTTCTAACACTCAGCATCCTTCGCGTTAAAAATTCGCTTCCGCTCACGGTCTCCGCTGACACTACGACACCGCGAAGCCTTTCGCTCGAAACGAGGCCTCTCATTTCGTGTCTACGCTACGCTTCGCCCAATCGCCGTCCCGGTGATTGCAAGATTGGTGTTGGGCTAGATAAATGGGGCCATACTCGCCCCCTTTATCTGCCAACACATCTTGTTTAACACCTCACACGGCGATAAAGTTAGAAATGAAGTTCGCCTTCATTTCTCTAAGGGAAGCGACGGCGTCACTTCAAAAATCGGCGCGACGTCAGTCGCTCCTAAAAAGGAAAGCAATCTCATATCGGTTTTGAATCGGTGGCCTCACCGATTCGCTCTGCTTTCCTGGGGGCATGAATGATGAGTTGCAAACGTCCGTACACCGTTAAGGCGACACTCACTTCTGAAGAATACGAAACGCTTTCCGCTTTGGCAGAAAAGGCGGGCATGACGAAAGCCGAATTCATTCGCTATGCACTGATTCATTGGAATGAATCGTTCGATGATCTAGCCATTTCCAAAAATAAGAACGGTGGCCGTAGCAAAAAGCTGCAAACCGTTTCAGAGGATTCGAACGAAAAGCGCTCGGCGGTTATTTACGTCAAAGTCACCGATGGCGAGCACGAGGCGATTCGCAAGCAGGCGGATGCGCTCGGCACGACCGTCAGTGCGTATGCCCGCCGCGTGATGCTGGCCGGGAAAATCGAGATGATCGATTTCGATATGAGCCAGGTCGCAAAAATCTATCACGAGCTGTATCGCGAGGGGACGAACCTCAACCAGCTGATGTACTTCGTGCACGCGCAAGGTCTTCCGGCCTACAACGAGAAGGCAGTTTTCCGAACGCTTGAAAAGGTTTACCAGAACGCCCGCAAAGTCACTCTCTTTATCGAAGAACTCGAACAGCGCTATTTCGTCGGCGGTGATCAAAATGACCGTCGTTAAGCAGAAAGGTGTTTCGTCCGAGCGCTATGCGAAGAACGTGCGCAAGTACATTAACGGAAAGTACGCTTTGGCCCGCGGCGGCTGGAACCTCGCGAACCGAAAGTACTGGTTTTCCGAGATGGCTATGACGCGGAAGATGTTTCATCACGACAGGCCTGCGCGTGCCGGCGCGAAGAACATAACGATGCTTCATCAGGTTCTTGCGTTTCTTCCCGAGGAGTGCAGCTGCAACGGAGGCAAGATGACCCCCGATGCATGTATGGCCTACGCGGAGCAATGGCTTGCGAAACACTACCCGCATCAACAAGTGATTGTCGCCTTGCATGAGGAAAGCGATAAGGCGGGAAAACGTTACGCGGTCCATATGGCGATTAACCGCACGGATCTTTTGACGGGTAAGCGTTGCGAGACGGGTGGGCGTCGCGGAAAGTACGAACGCGCTGCGTGGGTTCGTGAAATGGACAAGGCCTGGAATCTCGCTCAGCTCGAAAAGGGAAAGAAGAACTCGAAGATTCGAGACCGACAGCCGCGCGACACTGAAAAGAAAATTGTCGATCGGGGAGAGTACAGCTATAAAAACAATTTGCGCGAGTTGATCCATATTGCAATCAACGACTATCACCCGAAGACTATGGAGCAGTTCAAAAAGTTACTTGCCTCATGGGGCGTAGAGATTTTCATTAAGAACAACCGAGTCTATGCGACGGATCTCGATATCAAGGAGGCCGGCAATCCGAAATGCACTTTCAACCTGACCCGTCTTGACGGGCGGTTTGCGATCAAGCAGCTTGAGGCGGCCTTTAAAAATAACGTGCTGGAAGCCGAGCGAGCCCTTCCTTATGAGAGGCGTTGCGAGATTTACATTCAACGGCTTAAGAAAGCGTATTCGGCGTGGGTCGAGCAGGCAGAGGCGAGCAAGGGCGTCGCCTACAATCTCTTCCCTAAGTTCATCGCACCGAAGTGCGATGAAGATCTGCTCGAGGATCCGGCGGTTCGTGATGAGCTTCTTGCCCGGCGCGGTTACGCAAGGGAGATTCGAAACCGTTACGCCGGCGCCGTTCCCGATGCTGGCGATGACCGCGTTCGCGCCGCAGGCCGAGCCCATGGTGGCAACATCGACATCTCGCCGCAGGTCGATCGTGCGGTCGACCGAGGCGATTACGCTCGCGGAGACACGCCTCGCTAGTTTTGGAGAGCCTATCGTCGGTGCCCTAGCGTGCTGCCATCCAGTGCCGATTCTTTCATGCTCGCAATTCGGCGAGGGTGAGGAGTATGAATTGATCGGCGGGAGTCAGCCGCTCTGATAGAATCGTCCTTGCTGTCGGCAGCCCTCGTGCCGGGCAGAGCCCTCCATTCGATGGGAGGTGATGCCCATGACCGATTTCACCGAGCTCGTGAAGCTCCTGACCGCTACGGTCTCGCTCCTCACGGCCCTTGTCGGCCTTTCCAAGGCACTCAAGCAGGGCTCGAAGCCCAAAAAGAAAGGCCACCGTCGCTAAGACGATGACCTAACTCTATTAAGCAACGGCTCTGCCCAGCTCACTACAACTTGGGCTGCCGTCGGCACCATTCTACCCTTCTGACGAGGAATTCGTCCATATTTCAAAAATCGAATCCTGTTCGCGCGTGGGCGCGTGGGCGTAAACTTTTAGTTGGGCAAACCCGACAGATTGGAGCTTGAAACATGAGGGATATGCACCTCATGTCGCTCATAAAACGTCTCCTGACCTCGAAGGAGAACGTTTTTTAGCGACAGAAGGAGACATAAATATGATCTGGTTTACCAGCGACACCCACTTCGGGCATGAGAACGTGCTGAAGTTCACCGACCGCCCGTGGGAGACGATTTGGCAGATGAACGACGCCATCGTCGACAGCATCAACGGCAGGGTTGCCGTGGACGACGAGCTCTACATCCTGGGTGATTTCTCATTCAAGATGACCGCCCAGGACGCCTACGGGCTGCGCAAGCGGATCGCCTGCAGGCGCATCCACCTCGTCCCGGGAAACCACGACAAGGACTGGACCCAGCCGGCGGTCGCGGGCGCCTTCACCGTGGAGCCGCCGATCTGCGTGCTCAAGATCGACGGGCAGAAGATCGTCCTGAGCCATTACCCCATGGCCGACTGGCAGGGCATGAGCCATGGATCGTGGCACCTCCACGGGCACATCCACAGCAGCGGCGGCGCGTACAACGAGTTCAACCGCAAGCAGGGCCTTCTGCGCTACGACGTCGGTTGCGATGCCAACGGGCACTCCCCGGTGAGCCTCGACGAGCTGAGGGAGTGGTTCGCCGGAGTCGGCGAGCCGTGCGGCCGGGTGAAATGGCCCTGGTGGGTCAACGAGACCGGCGACAGGCAGGTCGAGCGCGAGCTGGCGGCGTACAAGAGGGAAGAGGTGATTCGATGACGGTCTATGTGACGGGCGACATCCACGGTGGGCTCGACATGCAAAAGCTCCGCGACTGGGAGCTTGGGGATAGCCTTACCGGCGATGACTACCTCATTGTCGCCGGCGACTTTGGCTTTCCGTGGGATTTCTCTGCCGAGGAGTGCGCCGATATCGCCTGGCTGGAGTCGCGCCCCTACACGGTGCTGTTCGTCGACGGCAACCACGAGCGCTTCGATCACTGGGCGGAGCGACCCATGGAACTGTGGCACGGTGGGCTGACGCAACGCCTGTCGGATACTTCGTCTATCCGCCGCCTCATGCGCGGGGAGGTCTTCGAGCTCGACGGCTCGACGGTCTTCACCATGGGCGGTGCCACGAGCGTGGACAGGGAATACCGCGTGCCGTATTCCAGCTGGTGGCCTCAGGAGCTTCCGGACGAGCGCGAATTCGATGCCGCGCGGGCCAAGCTCGACGAGGTCGGCTGGAAGGTCGACTGCGTCATCACCCATACCTGCGCCACGCGCATGCTCTCGCCGACGCTCTACCCGGACCCGGGCTGGGAACGCCCTGATGTGGACCGGCTGACCGGATTCCTCGACGAGATCGAGGATCGCCTGGACTATAAGCACTGGTATTACGGTCATTTTCACCGAGACGGCAACCCGGACGAACGGCACACGGTGCTGTATGACCGGATCGTGAGGCTCGGGGACAAACTCCTGCCGTGGGGTGCGTACTGATGACGGTCTATGTGACAGGCGACGTGCACGGCAGGGCCGAGTACGGGTCCAGCCGGTTTGCATTCAAAAATTGGCCGCTGGGCCGGACCCTGACGCGCGATGACGCGGTGATCGTGGCCGGCGACTTCGGCTTTGTCTGGGATGGCTCGAATGCTGAGAGGTATTGGCTCGACTGGTTCGAGTCGAAGCCCTGGACCACGTGTTTCGTAGACGGCAACCATGAGAACCACCACGCCCTGGCCGGGCTGCCGGTGCGGGAGTGGAACGGCGGGCTCGTCCATGAGGCACGACCGCACGTGCTGCACCTGATGCGCGGAGAGGTGTTCGATATCGACGGGCTCACAGTCCTTGCCATGGGCGGCGCCGCGAGCAACGACAGGCAGTATCGCAAGGAGGGGAGGAGCTGGTGGCCCGAGGAGATGCCGAGCGAGAAAGAGACGGAACACTGCCGCTCCTCGCTCGACCGCGTGGGCTGGAAGGTCGACTACGTTGTGACTCACGAGGCTCCTGCTGCCCTGGCTAGAGAGCTGTGTCGCGAACGCGGACGTGAGTACCGCGGGGATCCGCTGCAAACCTTCCTGGGTGAGCTCGACGGACGGCTCGGCTACCGCGTCTGGTTCTTCGGTCACTACCATCGCGATAAATGGTGCGACACCAGGCATCGCCTTATCTATCGAGACATCGTGCCGATCGAAGATGCTGCGCCCGGTTCTAGAAACCTTCTAAAAGCGCTCTAGAAGGTTTCTAGAAATCAGTTACCTGACAGGAAGGGCGCGGGACTACTCGCCCCTCATCTTGGTCATGACCTCGACCTTGGCCTCGGCCACGGTCGCCCGCCGCTCGGAGGCGGCGAGGCGGTCCTTGAGGGCGGCGACTTCGGCCATCAGGTCGCGCTGGGCCAGGAGCGCATCGCTCAGCTCGGCTTGGGCTTTCAACGCGGCGTCACGCTCGACGCGCAGACGCTCGATCTCATCGGACATGGCCTCAGCCTCGGCGTGGAGCTGGACGACCTGCCTGCTGAGCTCCCTGGCATCGGCGAGGTATCTGACGCTCGCGGCATGGAGCTCATTGTTTTCGAGCTCGATGCTCGCGGTGTCGAGCTCGAACTTCTCCTCGATAAAGGCGACCCGCTCATTGCAGTCGGCCTCAAGTCTTTCGTTCCGGTCTCTCGCCTCGACGAGCTTGCGGTTGAATTCGTCGAGCTGGGCCCTGAGTAACGCGTTCTCGGTCTTGAGATCGGCGGTCTCGCGCAGCAGCTTCTCTCGCCAAGCCTTTTCAATCTGCTCGGCGGCCTCATCGAGGACGTCCTTCGCGCCGGGCGTCTCGCTGATTTTTCTGTCGTTCGGGTTGTCTGTCATCGTGCGGCACTCCAATCAACAATGGGCATGGCTCCGCCATGCCGTACGGCTGGGAACAAATACGCGGCCGCTGTTGAGTTGTGTTTGTCCTGCGCTTGGTGAGTTCTAAAAGCGTCTCAAGTCATACGTTCACGCAGGTTTTCGATTGGAGAAATACCGCACGTTTTCATGGTATCACGTGCCTTAAAGAACATGAATGGGCGGTCATATCGATTCGTTGAAAATAGCACCTACGACGTGCTGGTGGCGGGAGAGTGATGGCGTTAAAGATGTCGAGAATGATTATGGGAGTATTTTAGATGCAGGTATGAGAAAGGGTCGAATCGAAGTGTCTGGCCGGACGCCAATTGTCCGGGAACTGTTTCGGTTCGACCCTGCTTCATTTTACATCCGCGGCATGTTTTTGTAGACGCCTGGCGATTACCGACCTTCACGACCTCGATGACGGTTTCCCCGTCCTCGATTCTTGCCAGATTGCGGTAGACATGCTGCGTGAATGGTCGGATATCATTTGAGCCAGAATCATCTTCTATTGAAGCGGATTCTGGCTCAGTGGTTTTTAACTCGGTTGTTTGACAGAAGCCCACGTCGATAGTCGGGCTGTGGACTTAAGATTTCGGGGGCTCCCAAGCGTTTTCGATCGCGGCGCGGTAGATTGCAGCGTAATTAAGCATCCAGCTGCCATCACCAGTTTTTTGAATATACCCCTTATCCTTTAGAGAAGTATAGGCTCGGGATATCGTGTTCTTGCTCAAGTGGTAGTGATCCTCAATCCATTTGCTTCTAGCGCAAAAGCCCATGGGCCGTTTGTTTTTGGAAGGTTTTCCAAACTTCCATACGAGGCCGAGGATGAGACGCTCGGCGGCAACGGTGGTGACGCAGCACGCCCACTCGGGCACTGAAATAAAAATAGCTTTATCCATTTTCTCTATAATCTTTCGTTGCTCGGTAACATCATCGTTGAATATGTCGGAAATTGACGGTAGCTCGCTCATGTTTACCGCCTAGTCAAGGTGGGCGGTACGACCTTCAAGCTGCTTGAAAAGCTCATAGAATGAGCTTTCAAACATGTAATTCGAGCGATGGATTTGGATGAGCTTGCCGGACTCGCGCATAAACTTGCGCGCGGTGTTTTCGCTCCAGCCAGTGAGTTCGCGGATATCGTTAACGCGGAGTAACCGATCGCACTGAGCGGCACCAGTGGGGAAAGTCGGTGTGGACGCCTGAGTGCTAATCTGTGGAGTAGCCATGATGAGCTATCCTTTCAATGAGGGCCCTCCCTGTGCTTGTAAGACTTACCAGGTTCATAAGCACTTGGGGGGCCGGTTTTTATGACTACATGCGTAGCCATCTGACAGCTTTAGAATCTATTAAAACTCATTAGATGTCAATCAAATAAAGCGTCTACCTGCGGAAATAGTAGTATAATACCGTAATATTATTGATGAAACGATGAATGAATGACATGCTATTTCTCGCTTTTCTGTATATAGGCGTTGATGAAGTCTTCGTAGCCTTTAACTGCTTTTATTTCTGATTGTTGAACGAGGCTTGTATACGTTTTGAGCGTGATATTGGGGTCCGCGTGGCCAAGAATACCTTGCACGCTTCTAACGTCCGATCCGTTCGCCAGCATAAAAGTGCTTACACAATGCCTGAGCTGATGCGGGCAGATGCCCTTATATAGTTTTCCGCCAGTCGAATTGTTCGGCTCATAGATTCCAAGATTACAGCTAACTGCGAAATCGCGAAACCAATGGTTGAAGATGTAGTTTTTCATGTGACAGACAGTAGGGACCCCCTGCTTGACAGCAATATCGCTAATGATGGGAGTGCTGCCAGTCTGGGACAGCCCCAGAGAGGCCAGGAGCTCTTTTTGTATGGCTGACCATGATTGAAGGCGTTCGGCCAAGGTTTCTCCAACGGGGATTTTGCGTTGGCTTTCTTGTGACTTGGGTGCCCTCAGTTCATGGTCGTTGGTGTACTGCCTGTCAATTTTCAAGGTTTTATTGGCAGGGTCCCAATCGCGCCATTCGAGGCCCAGCATCTCGCCTTTCCGCATACCCGTATACACTAGTACTAGCGTACCAACAGCTTCGGCGGTGAGCTCAATGTGTTGAAGATGTGTGCATAGGGTAGCTACTTGGTCGATTGTCAGTGATTCTCTTTTGTTGCGTGGTCTGCGAACATGAACGGTAGCGCAGGGGTTTCGGTCAATTATTCTCTTTGCGACTGCATTCGACAGAATCTGACGCAGTTTTGAATTGATTCGTACAAGCTCTGATGGTTTGTATTTTCCCGTACGACGAGCTTCGGCATATGCTTCTTCGATTAGATCGGGAGTTAGCCCCTCAATTGTCTGAAACGCACCGAATAGGTCTTCGATATGCCTGCAATCGTACGCTTCTCTTTCATAGCTCGTTGGCACAAGCTCGGTGTCCCTATTTTCATGAAAGGCCCAGCAGTAGGACGCAAGCAAAGTGGGCTTTTTAGTTTTAGTGATCGTGCCAGAGGAGTTGATTTCAGCCAGCTTGGCCTGCATTGCAGCCTTAGCTTCTGTTTTAGTCTTGCAACGAACCGTATAAGTTGGGGATCGTTTGTAGCGCCCTGTCTTCGGGTCCTTGACTCCAAGGGAAAAATAATAGCGATAGGTGTTAGGTGATCTCTTGTCTTTCCAACACGTGCCTCTTCCGCTAATGAGTGGCTGTTCTGACATCTTTGCACTCCGTTTCTTTGAATAGTTTTCAACAATTCATTGAGTGCAGTTTAGCTAAAGCCGTTAGTAATATGTTTGTAAAAGCATAGGCGCAGCTACCGGAGGCAAAAGACGCAAACTGCTATGTTTATCTGCGGTTATATGATGTTCAATGATGCTTGATGAATGGTAGGGGGTAGCATTAAATCATATCTCCTAAAGCGGGTGTCGACGGTTCGAATCCGCCCGGGGGCACCAGGAAAATCGCAGGCCAGACGGTATGAATCGTCTGGCCTGCTTCTGTATAGATAGGGGTAAATCTCGCCTGAGGGGTGAAAAAAGGGTGAAAGTTCTTTCTATGGGGAAACCATCTCAGCTTCATATTTCACCCCGAGATTCCACCTTTTGGGCCGGTTTTCAACCCTTCCCACAGCCTGCGGGTTAGATGCAGGACCCTCCGGCTATGAAAAGCGTTGAAAACCTAGGTTGACTTTGCCGTTGGCCGAGCCAGTTTCCGGCAGCCTTTGATATTTTTGATTGCTATTGAAGCCTTGTTGGACATTAGGTGACGTTGGAAGTCTGTCCTTTCGTTCTAATTCGATTTGCGCTCTGACTTATTTGACAAATAAGTCAGAGTTGAAGAACTCCTTCAGGGAAACGCCGAGCCCTTGTGCAATCCGGTCGATATTTTCAATTGATATGTTCCGCTTGCCGGTTTCGACCTCAGCGAAGTATGTTCGGGACATTTCGATAGAGTACGCAAGGGTTTCCTGGCTATAGCCGAGTGCGGTTCTCAACTCTTTTATTCTCAGCCCGACCCTCATCTTTATATCTAACTGAGTCATTGGCACCTCCTAATAGGTTGTGCCAATGACTCGTTTCGGTTCTATATGAGTCACACCTATATAAGTGACAATTTGGAATACAATGCCGCTAAGTTAAACCTCTGATAATTGAACTGGAGTTTGCCGATGGATGAGTACGGCGCTCGGGAAATTAAACGATCGGATTCGACGGAGGAGGAGAATGCTAAGAAGCCGCTCGTGCTCTTCGGGCGCGAGTTCTCCCGTAAGCAGGTCTGCGCGGCTGGTGCGGGAATCCTCTGTGCGGCGCTTCTCATCGGCGGCGGGGCTTACGCCATCTCACATGCCAGTTGGACGGGAGATTCCAATGCCCCTGCGGTGTCCCAGTCAAAGGACGATGAGAAGCGGGACATGGTACTTACCCTTGAGGTAAAGGCTGACGGCTGGGATGCGGACACTTCCACGCCCGTTATCGCCCATATAGAGGATGCGGACGGGGAAGTAGACTTCTACACCGCCATCGCCGCGAACAAGCAGGTGACCGTAGAGGTCGGCAAGTCCGGAACCTACACCGTCACCCTCATCCCGCCGGTGAACGCGGACGGCTCTACCTATAAGGCCGCGTCCAGTAAGGTCAAGGCCGGGAAAGATGACAAGAAAACGAACGGTACCGTCATCACGCTCGAAAAGGTGGATGCGGACAAGGTGACGAAGGATGACCTGACAGCTATTGCCAAGGACGTTGCAGCAGCCGTGAAGATGGGAGATTCAACGCTGAGCGGAGAGCGGGGCGTGAAGGTGGTTAACATCTTCCAGACCAATATCAGCAGCAATCCGAACGCCGATACGGATGCCGTCGAGAAGGAGACCGGGAAGGCCGAGGAGACCGCCAAGGAGGACAAGTCCGATGCGAAGACACCGGAGACCTCCGACAACAAGAAGAACGATAGCGGAAACAACGGCTCTGGAAATAAGTCGGACAGCAAGCCGAGCGGAGGTAGCGGAAACTCCGGCTCAAACACCAATTCAGGCAGTTCATCGAAAAAGGATGACACCCCGG
>OGYG01000026.1_pt1 | contig 154415 bp, 132 predicted proteins | sample 1576481 | NCBI WGS metagenome assembly OGYG01 (sample SAMEA3541497, study PRJEB24748) | human gut metagenome | biome: human gut; feature: human-associated habitat; material: faeces | place: China | collected 2012 | reverse complement strand
CTTGCATGTGTTAAGCACGCCGCCAGCGTTCATCCTGAGCCAGGATCAAACTCTCTGATAAAGTGTTTGTTCCAGTTCAAGATAACTACTTGGCTATCTATCCCTTTTACTGTTTTTGGTTTTTCAAACCGTTTTTAAAAATGAATGTAAAAGAATTTTCGTTTTCATGTGTTTCACTGTTTAATTATCAAGGTTCCTGTCGTTTGACAGCTTCGATATTTTATCATATCGTTTTCTGCTTGTCAAGTACTTTTTTAAAAAGTTTTTTCAATGCCTTTCGGCATCTCTGCTCTTTTGCGACAGCCATACTAGATTATCACATCTGTATCTCTCTGTCAAGAACTTTTTTAAACTTTTTTCAGTCTTTTCCGACTGCTTCGTTGTCGTTTTGCGACAGCTAGATTAGATTATCACATCTTTCCAACTTTGTCAACAACTTTTTTCTTTTATTTTACATATTTTTCACCAGCAATCCGCTGATGGCATTTACTATACCATCTTCTGACATTTCTGTCAATAAAAAAGCAGAAAAATCCCGCAAAATTTTCCTGCTTTTTTATTTCATAATTCCTTTTAAAAAATATAGAAATATATTTTCATCATATAAATAACTGACAATGGAATTTTCCCTTATCAGATAATAACAATTCTGCGCCCAAGCATTATCCCAAAACACAGCTATTATCAAAAAGAAAATCCATACCATACATATTCCCTTTGCTCCACCTAAAACAGCGCCGCCCATTCTGTTCATCATACTGAGTATAGGAAAAGAAAAAATTGTCCCCAGAACTTTCCCTAATAAACCCACTAGAACATTTATAAGCAGAAATGTTAAAAACAAGCTGATTGTTCCTATAATAAAATCTGCCAGATATCCTGCCAGATATTTAATAAAATTCTCTGCTAAGATACCTCCATATCCATGCTCTGAACTTTTCGAGAAAAGAGCTTCTGTTATATTCTCGGGCAAAGGAAGTTTTTGAACAGCTTCTTTTTGCTGCTCTTCATTTATTTCCCCATCTTTCTGTATTTCCATTACATCTATAAGATAATTTTCACATTTCTCTTGAAGACTTTCATAAATTTTTGTTTCCTGTTTCAGCACTTTTTCTATATGGGGATTGAGAATAAGGCAAGCCGCCAAGGTTATAAATACCGACAGAAATGAAACTGCCATTTTTACCATTCCCTTTTGAAATCCCTTAAAAATATACATAACAGGAATTGCCAAAATTATTACGCATAACCAATTCATCTGTACCCTCACTATTTTAGACTGATTGTATGAATTCCGTTTTCTGAGATTACCATATAGCGTTTGGAAGACATCTGGAACACATTTTTTACTGCTCCTTCGCCTATTATTCCGTCAAATTTTAAAATGCCTTTTAAATTATACATCCTCACCTTAGAGCCATCACACAGTATAATCATCTCTTTACTGATATCAATGCTTTGATATTCATGCTCAAATTTTTCAGAAAACATTTTTTTGCCGGAAGGTGAATAAAGCTGCATCATGTACCCTTCTTTTTTACCTGTTCCTTTTAAAACCAATCCAAAATATTTTTCGTTATGGAATGTACTGACAATTTCTTCTTCTATGGTTTCTTTTACCTCTTCTTTCGGATTTTCTATTCCCTTAAAAATGGAATACCCGTTATCTCCAAATGCCACTGCTGTTGTATTGTCCAGATAAATAATCTGAGGAATAACAATATTTTCATATTGATACTCAGCTACAATATTATCTTCTTTATTCTGTCCCGCATCGCCAAAGTTATAAAAAATAACTTTGCTGATTAAACGGCTGTTTTCCACCATTAAAAAACTGACTGCAATATTTTCACCGCCGGGAGAAACCGTCATATCTAACGGATAACCAGGATTTTCTATACGTGTCTGATTTTCCGCTATAACGCTTCCGTCAGATGCGTAATAATTAATCCATGTTTTTTCGCCATCCTGCAAGACAGCCGCCACAGAACCTTTTTCCGTAATTTCCGCCTGCAAAATAGGAAACTTTGTCTCCATATCAGATATTGGCTTATTTTTATCCAGGACAAACATTTTTGTACCTTTTTTATCATAAATAACCGCTTTTTCTCCTCTTACATCCGCAGAGGGATTGCTCATCTCAAAAGTATAATTCCAGAGAATTTCGTGAGACTGAGACAAAAGATAAGCTCCATCATCCCCATATTTCAAAAGTCTGTCCCCCAACGGAATATAGCCTGATGATTGTGTATCTTCATTGCCGGAGGATGCAAGCGTGCGATAATTATGATATACATGATATTTGATGCCTAAAATAACCATCAATATAAAAATCAGTATTCCCAAGGGAATAAACCACTTCCGGTTCCATTTATTTTTATATAGCTGTATTACTTTATTATTTTCAGAAGTATGTTTTTTTACATTCATAAATTTCTTCCTTAATCGTATTTTTCATAAGTATAGCACAAATTGTTATGGTAGTAAAATTGTTTGTCCCGGATAAATCAAATCGTTTTCCTGTATTTGGTTTAATTCACAGATTTCTTTCACCCGCTTTGCATTTCCGTAATTTTTTATACTGATTTTTGTAAGAGTATCTCCCTGCTGAATGATATATGAATTTTGAGCAGATACATTTGCGGGTTGAGAATTTTGAACTTCTTCTTTGGGAACCTCTTCCTTCACTTCTTCTGTTTCCTCAGACTTTGTGTTTTCATCCGGTGTGCGGTTTACCGGTGTTACTTTTACCGGTTCTTCTTCCTTCTCTTTTATGCTGGCAACAGCGGTTTTGCTGCTTTTTTCTTTTTTATAGTCATTCGCATAAAGAACTCCTACTGCCAGTGCAGCTGCCATCGCACAAACACCCACTGTCTTAAATACCGGAAATTTATATTTTTCTTCTGTCTCGCTTTTCATCTCCACTTTTTTGCGGAAGGTATGTACCGCAGAGTCGTCTACTTCTTCTGTCTTTTTCTCCTGTTTGGCATTTTGAGAAATCAAAAAACTTCTCATAGGCTCATTTTTTTCATAATATACATAAAAACCGGTCTGCCTTGACATCTTTCCGTCTTCATAGCGATAAAAAGCTTCCTCCTTTTCCAACGGCTCTCTCACCAGCAGAATTTTATCGTTCCCGCCAAAATGGTTTAAGTGCGTCTGGCAAATAATCTCATGAAGCTCCATAGAACACCCCGGTATAGATAAAAACCAGCCCACTACCTCCTGCTCCGGAAAATATTCTTTATTCTTCTCATATACATGGTTCCAAATTTCCTGCGTAAACGCCAAATGTTCTTCACTGACTTCCATTTCTTCCAAAGCTACTGCACTTTTTATAAAAAGATAGGAGTTTCCATCCTTCCAATTCGACTGCCCCATTAAAATTGCAGCCATTCCCTTGTGAGAATTTTCAGTAGCTATTCTACAAAGATAAGTATACGCATAGTCTTCTATATAGATTTTTTGTGTTCCTGTAATTTCCCCTATCTGGCGTATGTTATTTGGAATACGAAAATATCCTTCGTTTCCCTCAGGCTTTTGTTTTTCCTTTTCATAAACAATCTCTATCATAATCAGTCACCCCTTTTTGAATGAAAGGATAACATATTCCGGTTGCGAAATTTAGCGCATTTGGTGGGCTATTCTGCTTTTTTTTACGACATTTTTTTCAGGATAAAATTCCAAAGAAACGGACAGAATAACAGCAATAGGACAAAGAAAGGATTTAAGATTATGCCAAATGAAACACAGCCTGTTTACTATATCGAAAATAAAAATTCCGGTGCAGATACAAAACTGGGCACTGTGCTTTATGATTTATTTACCTCATGCAGGAAAAATTTTGACGAATTAGTTATTTTATGTATCGGAAGCGACCGCATTACAGGAGACAGCCTTGGTCCGTTGGTGGGACACAGTCTGTCTAAAATGCCTTTAAAGTCCACTTACATCTATGGAACTCTTGCGCAGCCTGTTCACGCCTTAAACTTAAATAAGACCATAAGCATGCTGAAAACCCGGCATCCTCACAGTCTTATGATTGCTATTGACGCTTCTTTAGGAACAAAAAGCCACGTGGGCTTTCTCACTGTTTCCAAAGGAGCTCTGGAACCGGGATTAGGTGTACACAAGAGCTTACCGCCTGTGGGCGATATCTCCATCACCGGAATTGTAAATATCGCCGGAGCATTTGACCACTTTCTTCTGCAAAGCACCCGCCTTGCCACCGTGGTACAAATGGCCGACTCCATTGTCTCCGGCATTTTACTGGCTCACCGTCAATACTTTGGTCCTCGTCTGTTTCCCGCCGGTCCCTTTTTCCAGTTGCCTTCCGAACGCACTCGAAGCTTTACAAAATTCACACCGCTGTCTGCTGCTGCCGCTTCTTCCTTACCAAAAGGCAGAACATAGTCCTCATATTCATAGTCCGGACCAAATACTTTTTTCACAATCCCCTTAATTAAGGCATACGCGCCTCTCGGGAACCAGACTTTATAATAATAACGCCCAATTTCACAGGTTCCGCAATATTTATCCGTAAGAGTAATAATCCAGGTTTCCCAGTGCATGGGAGGAATTGGTGTCACAGGAAACATGTGTTTTACAATCATTTCCTCCTCTAAAGGGTTTAAATGAAAATATTTCTTTGCATTATGAAGGGCTCTGTGAGGATGCGTCATAGCATGTACCGGGTCCCCGGTTTTCTTTCTGTGCCCTCTCCAGTCGTATAAAAATAAATCGTGAAGCATTCCGGCACGTGCCGCACTTCTTGCGTCTAAATGAAAAAACTTGCAAATCCGATAGTTATAATAAGCCACGTTCAAGCAGTGCTGATAGCAACTGGTCTCACAGTGATGAGGAAACTTCTTCATTTTCAGTACATAGGGATGATGCACCAAATCCTTAATATAACTGTAAAATTCCTCATTTCCGGGAGAAAGCGCCGTATGCTTCCCCCTTTTTCTTTTTTTACCCGCTCTCATTGTATCACTCCCCTTTTTATTTCACAAAATCCCCGGCATAAAAGCCGAGGATTTTTCATACGAAGAAATTTATACAAAAGCTTTTACTTTTTCATAAATGCCTGCTGCATCAATTCCATATTTTTCTAATAATTTAAGTGCCGGCCCGGACTCGCCGAACACATCGTTAATTCCGATACGAAGCATTTTTGTAGGCGCTTTCTCAGAGAGAACTTCTGCAACAGCACCGCCAAGACCTCCGATTACAGAGTGTTCCTCTATTGTTACAACTTTACCTGTCTCCATTGCAGCTTTTACTACTAATTCTTCATCTAACGGTTTAATTGTATGGATATTGATTACTTTTGCGTCAATACCGTCTGCCGCCAGTTTTTCTGCTGCCTGCAACGCTTCGTTTACGCATAAGCCGGTTGCAAAGATTGTAACATCTTTGCCTTCTCTTAATACAATTCCTTTACCGATTTCAAATTTGTAGTCTTCTCTATCATTAATTACCGGAACTGCAAGTCTTCCGAAACGCAGATATACCGGTCCTTCATGATGATAAGCAGCCTCCACTGCCGCTCTTGCCTCTACATCATCAGATGGATTTAAGATAACCATGCCGGGAATAGTTCTCATAAGAGCGATATCTTCGTTACACTGGTGTGTTGCGCCGTCTTCGCCTACGGAAATACCTGCATGTGTTGCACCGATTTTTACATTTAAATGTGGATATCCCACAGAGTTACGAACCTGCTCATAAGCACGTCCTGCCGCAAACATAGCAAAGGAGCTTGCAAAAGGAACCTTTCCTGTTGCTGCAAGTCCTGCTGCAACACCTACCATATTACCTTCTGCAATACCACAGTCAATATGGCGTTCCGGGAAAGCCTTCTGGAATGTAGCTGTCTTTGTAGCACCTGCCAGGTCAGCATCCAAAACTACCAGATTTTCATATTTTTTTCCTAACTCTACCAACGCATTTCCGTAACTGTCTCTGGTTGCAATTTTCTTTACTTCTGACATAATGCTTCACCTACCTTTTCCAAGTCAGCCATTGCAATGGCAAATTCTTCATCGTTTGGAGCTTTTCCGTGCCATCCGGCATTATTTTCCATAAAGGAAACGTCTTTTCCCTTCACTGTCTTCATAATAATCGCCGTAGGCATTCCTTTTACTGTCTTTGCTTCGTCAAAAGCAGCCTTTAACTGGTCAAAATCATTGCCATCCTCCACATTGATTACGTGGAAGTTAAAAGCTTCAAATTTTTTATCAATCGGATATGGAGAACATACGTCTTCAATATTTCCGTCAATCTGTAACCCGTTATTATCTACAATTACAGTAAGGTTATCAAGCTTTCTATGTCCTGCAAGCATAGCTGCTTCCCAAACCTGTCCTTCCTGAATTTCACCGTCACCAAGCAGTGTATAAACACGGTAAGACTCTCCACTTAATTTAGCTGAAAGCGCCATTCCTACTGCCGCAGAAATACCCTGTCCCAAGGAGCCGCTGGACATATCAACTCCCGGAATGTGCTTCATATCCGGATGTCCCTGAAGATAAGAACCAATATGACGTAATGTCACCAAGTCCTCTACCGGAAAATATCCTCTGTGTGCTAAAGCAGAATATAATCCCGGTGCAGTATGACCTTTAGAAAGTACAAAACGGTCACGGTCTGCCTTTTTCGGATTTTTCGGGTCAATATTCATTTCTTCAAAGTACAAATAAGTGAATACTTCTGTTGCGGACAAAGAGCCTCCCGGATGTCCGGCTTTTGCAGAATGGACAGCTGTTATAATTCCTTTACGAATTTCGTTAGCCATCTTCTGAAGTTCTAACTTGTTCATTTCTTTCCTCCTGATATACAATAAAAATCCAAAATCTGATTTTCCATGTCATTATAGCAGATGATAACCGGTATGCCAACCTGCATTATTCACCAAATACCGCAATATAATCTTTTTTAAATTTTTCAATTCCGGCATCTGTCAGCGGATGATGCAGCATTTGCTCAATTACTTTGTATGGTACCGTAGCAATATCTGCCCCTGCAAGAGCGCAATCTGTTACGTGCATAGAGTGTCTTACGCTGGCTGCAATAATCTCTGTTTCAATGCCTGCAACAGCAAACATATCCGAAATTGTGCGGATAAGCTCTACTCCGCTTGTGGAAATATCATCCAATCTCCCTAAAAACGGAGAAACATAGGTTGCCCCTGCTCTGGCTGCCAAAAGCGCCTGATTTGCCGTAAAAATCAAAGTAACATTGGTTTTAATCCCTTCTGCTGTCAATACCTTGACTGCTTTTAGACCCTCTGCTGTCATAGGAATTTTCACAACCATATTGGGATGAATTGCGGCAATCTCCCGTCCTTCTTTAATCATGCCTTCTGCCGAAGTTGTAGTAGCCTTCACTTCGCCACTGATTGGTCCGTCTACAATAGACGCAATCTCTTTGATTACTTCCTCGAATTTTCTTCCTTCTTTGGCAATTAAAGACGGATTTGTAGTTACCCCGCAAATAACCCCCATGTCATTTGCTTTTTTAATATCTTCTACCTTTGCTGTGTCAATAAAAAATTTCATAATAAATACCTCCATATCACGCCCCACAGGCAACTTTATTTGATATTTACAGTTTACTCCCCTTAATGAGGTTATGCAAGCTGCGGTTTTATTATCAATAATTTTATTTACTAATAATCTGTATTTTTATTAACACTTTTATCCAAATTCTCATTATTGCTACACAACAAGCGCAATATTATTAGTAATAATTTTTGTGCTTTTATTTAATTATTTTTTTGCTTTTTCTCCCTTGCTCTGACATAGGAAGTTGTCTTTCTCACAATCAATTTGGGTTCATATTCAATGTGATAAATACTTACAGGTGTAATTTCCTGATAAAAATGCGCATCTGTTGCAATCTTTTTCATGATAATGTCGCAGGCATCTCTTCCTTTTAAAGGAACAAAGTGTTCAATGGTAGTCAAAGCCATGGGCATCATACGAGAAAAGATAATATTGTCGCATCCGATTACGGATACATCTCCCGGAACCCGGTATTTCTCCTCATGCAGAGCATCTATGATACCAAAAGCAATCATGTCATTTAAACCGGCAATTGCTGTGATATCAGGCCGTTCCTTTAAAAGCTCTTTTGTCAAATTGTAGCCAATGCGGTATTCCGAGTCTACACTGGGCAGCACTTCATCCCAGTGATCATCCGCTGCCTTTATACTCACAAATTGAGACAAATTTTCCTTTTCGAATTCCTTAACAAATCCTTCTACTCTGCGAAAACGCTGTGCCTGTCTCTTTGTAAGGGGCGGCGCTATAAAAGCTACCTTTTGATGTCCAAGCTCCAGCAAATGCCTTGCCATGAGGCTTCCAATCTTTGTATTATCCTGATTGATAGCATCCACTTTTATTTTATCCCTGTTACTGATAATTACTAAAGGAATTTTTTCGGCAATTTCTTCCACCTGCTCCATGAATTGATTACTGGGATTGCAAGTATAAATAATCCCTGCCGGAGAAACACTGTGCATCATTTTCAAATACTGTTCCTCCAACTTCAGTTCCCTTTGCGTATTACAAACAAAGACGCCGTAACCATTTTCTTTTGCAACGGTTTCAATCCCTTGAAGCAGCATAACATAATAGGGATTAGTAAGAGTTGGACAAAATACCACCAGAAGTCTGCTGTCCTTCACATTCTTTCTCTGTCGTCTTTTCGGAATTGTATACCCAAGCTCGGCGGCAGCCCGCTCCACTTTTTCTATGGTTTCTTTTGAAAAAGATACATTGTATTTCTTATTCAGCACCATAGAAACTGTTGCCTGAGAAACTCCCGCTGCTTTCGCAATATCTGTTGACGTAACTTTTTTTCTCATAGCTCCACTCTGCCCTCTAAGGCTCTTAAAAGTGTCACTTCATCAATATATTCCAAATCCCCGCCCACAGGAACTCCGCTGGCAATCCGGCTGACTTTAATTCCCGTAGGCTTAATCAGTTTGCTGATATACATTGCCGTAGTTTCCCCTTCCAAACTGGAATTTGTAGCAATAATTACTTCTTCTATATCATTTTGCGATATTCTTTGCATTAACTCTTTTAATTTGATATCATCCGGTCCTATTCCCAACATAGGCGAAATAGCTCCGTGAAGTACATGATAAACACCGTCAAATTTCCCTGTTTTTTCATATGCCGCCAAATCTCTGGTGTTTTCCACTACCATAATCACCTGATGATTGCGCTTGGGGTTTTTACAAATCGGACATATTTCCTGATCGGTGAGAGTATAACAGCATTTACAATACTGTACATTTGCTTTGGCATTGGTAATTGCGCCGGCAAGCTGCTCCACCTGCTCCTTAGGCATATTTAAAACGTGGAACGCCAGGCGCTGTGCAGATTTTGCACCAATGCCCGGCAACCTTGAAAATTCTTCTATCAATTTGTTAATGTGACTGCTGTAATATTCCATTAGAATGGGAAGCCTCCGCCCATGCCGCCAAGTCCGCCTGTTAATTTTGACATAACAGCTGCTGACTCTTCTTCCATTTTACGAAGCGCTTCATTTGTTGCGGCTACAATTAAATCCTCCAGCATTTCAATATCATCCGGATCTACTACTTCTTCTGCCAATTTTACTTTTAACACTTCTTTTTTGCCGGAAACAGTTACTTCTACTGCTCCGCCACCTGCTGCTGCCGTAAATTCCTTTTCTTCTAATGCTTTCTGATTTTCTTCCATCTGACGCTGCATTTTCTGCGCCTGCTTCATTAAATTGTTCATGTTTCCCGGCATCATACCACCCGGAAATCCTCCTCTTTTTGCCATAATAAATTCCTCCTATTCTTCCATATCTTCTACTGTAATTTCCATGTTAATATTTTTATGAATTAAATCATCTACGGAAATCTCCGCCAGTCCGCTTTTTCCGTGACCGGTTTCACTGTTTTTCAATATCATTTTTATTTCTACTTCTTTTCCGATTTTCTTTCGAACTGCATTTTTCAGCATTTCCAGATTGTCGGGATTGTCGATACAGGTCTGAGCCAGAAAATTCTGAAATTCCACATAGAGGATTGGCTCTCCTGTATTTCCGTCATACTTGGGTATGGAGTCCAAAAGCATCTGCTGCAAAAGCCCCTTGGTATCACGAATAATCGTATTCCAGTTCTTTTTTACATACTGCAAATCCTCCGGCGCTGCTTTTTCCGGCTTTACCGTCTCTTCTTTTAGAATTTGTTCCTCTGGATTTTCTGCCCTTGTCCGAACATAATTTTCAGTAGGCAAACTTTGTACTGTCACACCGTTTTTCAGCTTTTCTTCCAGAACCCGAACCCTGTCGTAAAGAGAGTCCAAATTCATCTCCATAACCGGCTGGCAAAGCTTAATCAACGCAATTTCTACCAATACCCTCTTTTGCGAAGCATATTTTATCTGGTTGGAAAGCTCCGAAAAAATGCGAATATAACGCATAAGCGTTTCCGCATCTACCATACTGCTCTCTTCTTTCATTCTCTCTAAATTTTCTGCTGATGCGTCTACTGCCTCCTCAGGATGCTCGGAGGTAGAAATTAAAAGCAAATTACGCAGATACCAGATAAAATCTGTGACAAACTGTCCCAGTTCTCTTCCCTGAATAATGATTTCATCTAAGGTTTTTATTGTGCCTGCCGTATCCTGCTGCAAAATCTGACGAAGCATGCGGCTGAACACCTGTGTATCCACTGCCCCTAAATTCTCTAAAACCTTCTCATAAGTGAGTTTTTCTCCTAAATAAAAAGCAATGCACTGGTCTAAAAGAGAAAGGGCATCTCGCATAGAACCGTCCGCTGCCTTGGCAATATAACGAATTGCCTTTTCCTCAACATCATTTCCCTCTTTATCCATGAGCTCCTGCAAGCGGGCTGCAATGGTGTCTGCCGTAATTCGTCTGAAATCGTAGCGCTGACAACGGGATAAAATGGTAATCGGAATTTTATGCGCTTCTGTCGTTGCCAAAATAAAAATAACATAGGACGGCGGTTCCTCCAAGGTTTTTAAAAGTGCATTAAAAGCTCCTGTTGAAAGCATGTGCACCTCGTCAATAATATAAACCTTATATTTACCTGTTGTTGGGCGGTATGCTACTTCCTCACGAATTTCACGAATATTATCCACACCGTTATTGGATGCGGCATCAATCTCGATGACATTCATAGAAGTACCCTCATTAATTGCCCGACAGGTTTTACAAGTATTACAGGGGCTTCCGTCAACCGGATGCTCGCAGTTTACTGCTCTTGCCAGAATTTTGGCAATGGTAGTCTTACCTGTACCTCTCGTACCGCAGAAAAGATACGCATGCCCAATCCTATCAGCTTTTATCTGATTTTTCAATGTGGTTACAATATGCTCCTGCCCCTTTACATCTTCAAATTCCTGAGGACGGAACTTACGATAAAGAGCTGTATAGCCCATGTGAATTCTCCTTTTTCTTTTAATCTGCCTTCTGTGTAATGGAGAAGGCTTTTTCTATTATATAATATTTTATATTACCTCACAACTTATATTTGACATTTTCTCAAAAAGCCGTTATACTGTTAACATCGTGCAGCCGGGGAGATAGCGGTGCCCTGTACCTGCAATCCGCTAAAGCAGGGGTGTTGCCAAACGGAGGGGCTCCTTTTTGTGAAGCTGCCCTTTATAAGTGGCGTTGACGTTTGGGTCTTACGCAACAGAAATCTGTGAACCGTGTCAGGACAGGAATGTAGCAGCACTAAGCAGAACCTTCTGTGTGCCGTGAGGGTGCCTGGGCCGAGTTAACTGTAAAGGTAACGTTCATGAAAAAGTTTCGATGGGCGGCGCACGATAAAAATAATCTTTTTACTTTTCTTTTTATATCCGCCGAATATCCGGCATCCTTTTCGCATAGACATAGAAAAAAACAACGGTGACCTTCTCATGAATGATTTGCTGGTAGAAATTCTGAACACTTACGGCTATCTTGGCATTGCCTTTCTCATTATGATTGAAAATATCTTTCCCCCTATCCCTTCTGAAGTTATCCTTACCTTCAGCGGCTTTATGACCACCTTTACCCAAATGAATTTGCCCGGGGTCGTTGTCTCCGCTACCGTAGGTAGCCTTGCAGGAGCTATCTTCCTTTATGAATTGGGCAGTGTCCTTTCCATGGAAAAAATTCAGTCTCTGGTAAACGGTCCTGTTGGAAAAGCCCTTCATCTGGACATTCACGACATCGAAAAGGCCATAAGCTGGTTTGACAGCAAAGGAAACTATACCGTATTTCTGTGCCGCTTTATCCCCATTGTAAGAAGCCTTATCTCTATTCCTGCGGGAATTGCACAAATGCGCTTAGGACCTTTTTTTCTTATGACGACCTTAGGCAGCCTGCTTTGGAATTTTATTCTGATTTTTCTGGGTGCTGCCGCAGGTTCCTCCTGGCAAAAAGCAGTACAGTATTTCCACAACTATTCTCAGGCTGCCAAAATTGTCCTTGTTTTATTCTCCCTTGTGGGACTTCTCCTTTTCCTGCGCCGTCAGTTTAAAAAGAAGACTTCAGCTTAACAAGCTGCTCAATATAAGCAGGAGTTGTTCCGCAGCAGCCTCCCACAAGATTTGCTCCGGCATCTATGAGACGTTTGATATGACGTGCAAATTCTTCTGCTCCCATAGAATACACAGGATTTCCCATGGCATCAATCACAGGATTTCCGGCATTTGGCTTTACGATTAGAGGAATATGTATTCTTTTTCTGATATTTTCTACCACGCTCAGAAGCTGGTCCGGACCGGTGGAGCAGTTAATTCCCACTGCATCTGCTCCCATTTCTTCTAAAAGCTCTGCTGAGTCATAGATATTTCCGCCAAAAAACAGACTTCCGTCTGACTCTACCGTTAAAGTACACAACACCGGTAAGCTGCACAATTCTCGGGCAGCATCTAAAACTGCCATAGGCTCTGTTACTCCCAGCATTGTTTCTGCCACAAGTAAATCAACTCCCGCCTCCAGCTGTGCCTCAATCTGCTCTTTATAGGCATCCAGTAAAGTCTCGTATTCTGCATCCTGTTTTCCGGTAGTTGTCAAATCTCCCGCTACCATGCAGTTTTCTCCCACTGCGCTGCGTGAAATCTCTACAAGCTGCTTATTCAGGCTATGCACCTGATTTTCCAATCCATGATTGGCAAGGCTGATTTTATTGGCTGAAAAAGTAGGCGCATAAACAATCTGACTTCCCGCCTGCTGATATGCGCTTTGAAGGTTCATAAGAGGCTGCGGATTTTCACAAATCCACTTCTCTGTACAAATTCCTTTGGGCATTCCCGCTTTCATTAGGTTTGAACCTGTTGCCCCATCTAAAATAACAATTTCTCTACCGATTAATTCTCTGAATTCTTCTCTTGTCATACTGCTCCCTCTCTTTCCTGCTGCTTTTTCTTTGCTTTTTCTTCCCGAAGCTCTTTAAAAAATCCACTGAGCATGCTACTGCATTCTTCCTCCAGAACTCCTCTTGTCACTTCTGCTTTATGATTAAATCCGTCCATTTCCAAAAGGTTTAAAACAGAACCTGCACAGCCTGCTTTCGGGTTCATGCTCCCAATCACTACTCTGTCCACTCTTGCCTGTATAATCGCTCCGGCGCACATTTGACAAGGCTCTAAGGTCACATATAAGGTGCAGCCCTCCAATCTCCAGTCTCCCAGCTTTTTGCTGGCTTTTCTGATGGCATTTATTTCTGCATGAGACACTGTATTTTTATCTGTATTGCGTCGATTATAGCCCCTTGCAATGATTTTCCCCTCATATACAATCACACAGCCGATAGGTACTTCTCTGAGAGCATACGCTTTCATTGCCTGTTTTTTGGCTTCCCGCATAAATCTTTCATCTTCTGTCATCTCTATCTCCTTTTGTTTCTACTGGCGGAATTTTGTATGAAATAAAACAAAAAGAGGCTGTCGCATGAAACAAAAACCATACTCGACAGCCCCTCTCCTGAAACGGAGATAGTGGGATTCGAACCCACGTGCCCTTTCGGACAACCGCATTTCGAGTGCGGCTCGTTACAGCCACTTCGATATATCTCCAATGTCTTATATTATATAACCTTCTCTTCTATACGGTCAAGTAAATTTAACACTTTAAAACGAAAACAGCCTGCCCAACAATTTTTTCTGTTGGACAAGCCTTCCTTTATTTTGTATGAACCACGCGATACCAATATCCACGAAGCTTCCCGTCCGGCTGTCTTTCCCCTGTTTCCTTGAAATAGGGAAATCCCAACATACCCGCCATTAAAGCTTCTTGCCTTTCATAAACACCCGGCACGCCCAAAATATACCTGTTATCTTCCTGTCTTATTCCCAATAGCAAATGTCCATACTGAGAAAATCCATGACGCAAAAACTGATTATTTAAAAGACCCCTGTCCTCATTTGCTAAAAGCTGATAATCCATAGGAGTAATTCTCTTACATTCCAGTACACTGCCGTCTGAAAATGGCATAAATTCTTCTGTTTCTGTTATTTCTGCCTCAAGAACAGATTGCTTTTCCTTCGGTTTTATATCCACTTCCTCTTCGGATATAATTTCCTGCTGCGTACTGATTTCTTCTGCCGGCTGTTCCTGTTCTGTCTCGATATTTTCTTCCTGTATAATAGGAATTATTTCAGGTTCTCCTATTTCTGACTGCATATCTGTTTTTTCTTCTTCGCTTTCCTTAATTGGCATATCTGTATCTGCTTCTTTTGGAAAGCGAATAGCATCCGGTTGAATAGGCTCTTCATCCCAACCACTGCCATAAGTTTCACCTGACCGACACAAAATCACCAGCCCCTTAATATCTCCTAAGCCATAGGAGCTGTCCCCTATATTAATCTGCGGTATTTCTAAGGTAAACTGCACGCTGCTTCCCGCCAAATCACACTCTCCCAGCAGGATTGCAATACATTCTCCTCTTTCCCTCACATATCCGTAAACACGGGCAGGCACATATTCCTGACTGCATATTCCTGTAAGCTTAAAATCCATTCTGCAAAGTCCGTCCTTTGCCTCTACACGGATAAAGCCTTTTCCGTTTCCCTTCTTTCCGTATGTATACTCATATACATATGCAATAAACCTGCGGTATCCTGACATAATACACTGACTCTCTTCTTTATTATTCATCTTTAAAATATATGTTTGCAGATTTTGTTTAGAACTTATAAATATTTCCATTGACAATTCCCTATATTATGTGTATAATATTTTTCGTTGGTAACAACTGAATAACGAAGCGTGGCTCAGTTTGGTAGAGCGCTGCGTTCGGGACGCAGAGGTCGCGTGTTCGAATCACGTCGCTTCGATTAACATGACAATGCTGAAATGTCTTATTCTATAAGAATTTCAGCATTTTTCTTTTTTCAAATTTCCCCTTCTTACCAAAATATCTTCCCCATTTCCCGCATTAAATTTGTTCAGGAATGAATATTATACATTTGCCTATCTACTTAATAGATGTTATAATTTGGTGTAATTTCATAATTATTCAAGTTTTGTCTGGATTTCATTTGCAATGCGCTATATAATAAAAGAGTTATAAATATTTGCATTATGGCACATAGGAGAAAATAGCGTATGGAACAAGTAAGTTTTTTTAATAGAGATAATGTACTAGAACAAATTACTTTTTACAGCCTTTGTAGCACAGAAGATCGCAAAAAAATTCTAGGTGAACTGCCTATGACTTTTAGCGATTTCAGACGTTTTTCTTTAATTTCAGATTATCTTCAATTACACGCATTTCATGAAATGCTCTGGGATTTATATTCTGATATTTATCTTGGTGATATTTTTGACTTAATGGAAAAATGTAATACAAACCACGAAGATATTCCAGATATGCTGTCTGAAGCAAAGCAATGGCTTGCAGATTTTCGTGCACAAGCCCCTAATGAAACGGTAGCTTTTCTATTGGAAAAAGTTTTTTCCAGAAAACTTGAAGCAAAGACTCTTTTTTAACAGAAAGGACTTCGTATATGAAACAACTTCCTGAAAAATTTTTATCTCGTATGGAAGCTATGCTGGGTAAGGAATTTCCTGCTTTTCTACAAAGCTATGATTTTCCCAGAAAGTTCGGTTTACGGGTAAATACTAATAAAATTTCGGTTGAAGAATTTTTAGAAATATCCCCTTTTCATTTAGAACCAATTCCATGGATCGATAATGGCTTTTTCTACGATGAAAATGACAGACCGTCCAGACACCCTTACTACTTCGCCGGACTTTACTATCTGCAAGAACCAAGTGCCATGACACCTGCAAATCGATTTTCTGTAAATCCGGGAGAATACGTACTGGATTTATGTGCTGCCCCTGGAGGAAAAGCAACAGAATTAGGTGCAAAGCTTCAAGGAAACGGATTTCTGGTAGCCAATGACATCAGCAATTCCCGAGCAAAAGCTCTTTTGCGAAATCTGGAGCTATTTGGCATAAAAAATTCTATGGTAACAAATGAAACACCCGCAAAGCTGGCAAAATATTTCCCGGAATTTTTTGATAAAATTCTTGTAGATGCGCCATGCTCCGGCGAAGGAATGTTTCGCAAAGATCCTGATGTTGCAAAAACATGGGACGAAACCCGCCCAGAATTTTTCGGTAAACTGCAAAGGGAAATTGCTACACAGGCAATTTCCATGTTAAAACCAGGAGGCGAACTGCTTTACTCTACATGTACGTTTTCACCCATCGAAAACGAGGGACTGATTTCTTTCATTTTGGAAAATTTCCCTGAAATAGAGCTTTTAACTCTTGATGACTATGAAGGTTTTACAAAAGGCTGCCCTGACTGGGGAAATAAAGATACTCGTCTAAAGAAATGTATCCGTATTTTTCCTCATCACATGGAAGGAGAAGGACATTTTCTTGCTCTCATGAAAAAAAATGGATGTTCTGTTTCCAGTAGAATTACTCCAACAACAAAACCTGATAAAACATCCAAAAAGCTTTTAGATGAATTTTTCAAAAATATGTCACAACCTTTGGACTTTAACAGAATTGATATTCGAAATGAAAACGTTTATTATCTTCCAGAAGCAGATACTGCCTCTTTAAAGGGGATTAAATTCCTTCGCAACGGACTTTTCTTAGGTGAATTAAAGAAAAACAGATTTGAGCCTAGTCAGCCTTTCGCCATGTCTTTACAGATGGAAGATTTCCATAATATTATAAACCTGTCTTCTTCTGACGAAAGAGTGATGCGCTATCTGAAAGGTGAAACTTTAATTTTAAGTGAGGCGGAAGCTCCTCAAAAAGGGTGGCATCTTGTTTGCACTGACGGTTTTCCTTTAGGCTGGGGAAAAGTTGTAGGTACAACCCTAAAAAATAAATACCCTGCTGGATGGAGACTGCATTATTAATTTAACCTGTCTTTCCGGATTATATTACTTACCGGAAAGACAGGTTTCCTTTTTTCACCATTATTATCCAAACTGACTCATATAAAGTGCCGCATATTTCCCATTCTTTTTCATCAATTCCTCATGATTTCCCACTTCTTTAATATCTCCGTCCTCCATGTAGAGAATCATATCTGCATCACGAATTGTAGATAATCGATGGGCTATCACAAAGCTGGTACATCCTTTCATAAGCTCTGCCATTGCTTTTTGAATTAATACCTCTGTGTGAGTATCTACATTACTAGTAGCCTCATCTAAAATCATAATTTCCGGATCAGAGGCAATTGCACGGGCAATGGTCAAAAGCTGACGCTCACCTTGCGAAATGTTTTCTGCACCTTTTGTAAGTACCATATCATATCCACCAGGAAGTGTTTTAATAAAATTATGTGCACAAGCCGATTTTGCTGCTTCTTTCACTTTCTCTTTTGTCATGTTATCTTCTGCATATCCGATATTTTCGCCAATGGTTCCTTCAAACAACCAGGTATCCTGTAAAACCATACCAAATCGGTTACGAAGTTCTTCTCTGCTCATATCTGTAATTCTAACGCCATCCACTTTAATTGCACCTTCATTTACTTCATAAAAACGCATCAATAAGTTAATTAACGTTGTTTTCCCAGCTCCTGTCGGTCCTACTACTGCAACCTTTTGTCCCGGTTCCACTGTCAGGTTAATACCATTCATCAACAAATGCTCCGGTCTATATCCAAATTTTACATTTTCAAATGTTACTCGTCCACTACGATCATTAGGAACGATACATTGCTGGCTATCTGGTATTTCCTCTTCTGCATCCAGCAGACTAAAAATACGTTTACCTGCTGCCGCTGCCGCACCAAAACTTCCTACCATTCCTGCAATCGCAGAAAAAGGTTCTGCAAAACGCCATGTATATTCTAGCATTGCCTGCACATTTCCCACTGCAATTTTTCCTGCAATTGCCCAAAGACATCCAATCGCTGCACAAAGCACATACCCTAAATCGTTTACAAGGGTAGTAATAGGACTTATTGCTCCCGCTGTGGTTTCTGCCTTCCGAGAACTATTTTTCAATGCGTCATTCAACTGTGCAAATCTCTTTTTTGCACGTTCTTGATAGTTAAATGTCTGAACAACAGATTGTCCATTATACATTTCTTCCACATACCCATTAAGTTTTCCAAGCAGTTCCTGCTGTTCTCCATAATGCTTTTCACTCGCCTTCATGACACCGGCAGCACTTAAAAGAGAAAGTGGTACCATAATAATCGGAATCAGAGACAAGGAAGGGCTTATCAACAACATCATCACAAGTACACCAATCGCAGTTGTCACCTGAGTTACTGCTGCTGTTAAATTTTGACTGATTGCATTATTTATAGTATCCACATCATTAGTAATAATACTGAGAATATCACCATGAGTGTGTACATCATAATAATTCAGTTTCAAGCGATGCATCTTTTCATTAATTTCCCGGCGAATGGTCTGCATAACATTTGCAGTAATTTTTGCCATCCCAAATCCCTGTAAAAAAGAAAACGTCTGGGAAATAAAATATAGTGCAACTAATGCAGCTAAAAGCCATAAAATAGTTTCCCAATAAAAAACGCCATCCTCTATACTTGCAAAAAGTGTTGTTGTTACTTTTCCCACAAGAAATGGTGCAAGAACCATAAATGCAGTACTAATAACAGCTGATAATAAAACCAAACACAAACGCAAACGATATTCCTTCAAATACTTCAATAGCCTTTTAAATATGATTGCATTTTTCATTCAAATCTGCCTCCTTTCCTAATTGTATTTCTGCGATTTCACGATAAAGAGAACAAGACTTTAACAGTTCCTCATGTGTTCCATTTCCCACAATCTGTCCATCATCTACTACCAGAATGCGATCCGCATCCACAATGGTACTAATCCTCTGCGCTACCATAATAACCGTTGCATCGCCAATATTCTTTTTTAAATTTTCACGAAGCTGACGATCTGTTTTCATATCCAAAGCGGAAAAACTATCATCAAATACATAAATTTCCGGTTTTTTCATCATTGCACGAGCAATCGCCATACGTTGTCTCTGTCCTCCTGACAAATTTGTACCACCTTGTGCAATCATATCATAATATCCTTGCTTTCTTTTACTTATAAACTCATCTGCACATGCAACACCTGCTGCCTGCTCCCAGTCTTCCTCCGTACCATTTTCTTTTCCAAAATTAAGATTTTCTCCGATATTTCCTGAAAACAGTACATTTTTTTGAGGAACATATCCAATCATAGAACGTAAATCCTCTGTACGATATTCTTTCGCATTTATACCATCAACCAATACTTCTCCGAACATTGGATCATATAATCTTGGAATCAATTTTAAAATACTTGATTTTCCTCGCCCTGTTCCTCCTATAATTGCAGTTACTTCTCCCGGTCGTGATATAAAGCTTATATCTTTCAATATCGGTTCATCTGCTCCCGGATAAGCAAATGTTACATGACGAAATTCTACTGTTGCATGCATAGTTTTCTCTTTCATTGAAAATTTTCCATCACGAATAGAACTCTCTGTTTCTAAAACTTCAGAAATTCTTTTCGCACAGGCATAACTCGTTGGAAACATCATAATTACTAACGATAACATCATCACTGAAGTCAGCACCATACTAATGTACTGACTATTTGCAACCAGAGAACCAACCTCCATAGCACCTGTATTAACATAATAAGCACCCATTCCTAAAACAGCTGCCGTAGTTACACCAAAAATCACACTAATGGCAGGCATTAAAAGGCTGGTGATACGACCTGCCGCCATTGCTGTTACGGCATAATCCCTATTTGCATTCTCAAAACGTTCACTCTCGGCTTTCTGTCTGTTAAATGCACGAATAACACGTACCCCTTCCAAAGACTCTAAAAATAAACGGTTAATCTGATCCAGTTTTTTTCGCAAACTTATAGAATAGCGAGAAGCCAATACCACAATCACAGTTAATGCTATCAGTAAGACAGGAATGGCTATCAACAGTACTGAACTGACTTCACCTCCTGTTGCAGCTGAAAAAATAAGTCCTGTTGCAGCCATCATAGGTGCAAGTAAACCAATTCGAAGCATCAGTGTCAAAAAATTCTGTACATTAGTAATATCAGAAGTGCTTCTTGTCACAAGGCTTGCCGTCCCAAATTTATCCATTTCCGCTGCTGAAAATTCCTGCACTTTAGAAAAAACTTGATTTCGTAGTTGTGCTGCAAAATCTGTAGAAATATAAGATGCTATTTTCACAGATAAAAAACTGATAATACAAGAAAATACTGTAACACCTGCCATAATTATTGCATACATCCAAATTACACGATTTTCTCCTTCTGCAACACCATGACTAATCATCTGTGCCAAAAAAGATGGTAAAAGCATTTGCCCTATCGCTGACAATAATACCAGTGCAAACAATAAAATTATTTGCCTTGATTTCAGCTTCACTTTTGAAAATATTGTTTTCATAGGAACCTTTTCTCCTCTCTTGATTTTTCCTTAATCTGGGGGTATCATATACTATACAGTTACTGTATAGTCAAGAGTTTTTTACTACATAAAACACAATTTCCTATAAAATAAAAAAAGCTGATTGATAAATCATCAATCAACTTTTTCTCACAGCTTTTAATATATATCCGCCATTCCTAATGATGCAGGAAGTCTTATTTTCTGTATTATTCCAATAATCTGCCCTGATAAAAGAACAGTCAAAAGGGAATATAAAATTTTATTTAATGGAATATAACTAAGGGATATGAAAAGCACAACAAGGTCACTGGCCAAATAAATCCACTGAATATCTACAGGCAGTACCGAAGATAAACTCATAGCAAGAGCGTCATCTCCTGTAGGAGCTCCTCCCACCCTTACACAAATTCCCACACTAATACCTACAAAAAGCGCACCTACCACAGCTGCTAAAAAAGGCATCTCACCAATTTGAGGAAACAGTGGATCAAACTGTTCAAAAATCCCATAAAAAACAGAAAATCCTATGGCAGATATAAAGGAAAATACAAGGAAACGTTTCCCTAAAATTTTCCATCCTAAGAAATAGCACAATGCCGTCAGAAGAAAACCGGAAAATGATGGTGAAATTCCAAACCAATGTTCCAAAAGAAGTGTCAATCCAAGAATACCTCCTTCTGTAACATTAGATATAGAATGGACATTATAAAGCCCAAAAGCCAACAAGGCACTTCCCGCCAGCAGAAGCAAAACAGAAGATAATTTAATTTCTTTCCAAATAGAACGCATTTTTCTTTCCTTTCTTTTGATAATTCTGAACCCATTATAAACTCTAGTATTATACTAGAGTCAAGCAGGAGAATATAAATAATGAAACAGTATTTTAAAATCGGAGAAATTTCTAAATTGTATAAAATTGGAGTTGATTCTATACGCTATTACGAAGAAATTGGTTTAATACAGCCAGAGCGTTCTGAATCCGGCTACCGCCATTACAGTATACATGATATTTGGCGATTAAATGTAATCCGTGATCTCCGCTCCATAGGCTTTACTATGGAGCAAATCCGAGAATATTTGGAAAATCACACTACTTCATCTTCCTTAAAACTTTTAGAAGAAGAACAAGAAGTAATCCAACAGCAAATGCAGTATCTCCAAAAACTACAAAAAAATGTAGCACAGCGACTAAATACCATACGCTGTGCCCAGACTCTTCCACTTTATAAAATTGAACAAATCACACTGCCTCCCCGCCGCTGTCACAATCTGTCCGAAGGTTATCATGCTGCTGAAGAAATGGACATTCTGATTGAGCGTCTTATTAACCTGGACAAAGACAGACTGTATATCATTGGAAGCAATCAAATTGGAACCAGGATTTCCCTGTCTGCCCTGCAGGATAAAAAAGTTCTTTCCTATCAATCTGTGTTTCTTATTGACGAGCAAGGTGAGAATTTCATTCCCGGAGGAGACTATCTTTGTGTCACCTACCGAGGCAGTTATTCCCAAAGCACTCAATGGGGACTGAAACTGGCAGAGTATGCTAAAAAGCACCATCTCACTGTCCATGGTGAATTATTGGAACTACTGTGGGTAGATATTCATATTTCTTCAGACGAAACAGAATATATTACACAATTACAGCTCCCTGTTAAAAAAATCTCATAGAGCGTAATTTCTTATGGAATAAAAAGACTGGGGAACTTCCCCAGTCTCAGACTATATATCTAATTTTCTGCCTCTTCCACAGGCTCCTCCGCCAATACTTGTTCGTACTTTTCCAGAATAATATTCTGTATCTTTTCTCTGGTTGCTGAGTTAATCGGATGTGCGATATCTCTATATTCTCCATCTGTTGCCTTGCGGCTTGGCATAGCAATAAACAGTCCTTTTTCGCCTTCAATAACCTTGATGTCATGTACTACAAACTCTTCATCAATGGTAATAGAAACCACTGCTTTCATTTTGCCTTCCTTTGCTACACGTCTTACTCTTACATCTGTGATGTTCATAATGTCCTTCCCCTTTCATTGCCGCCTTTTGCAGTCGTATTTTTCTGTCTTTTATTTTGGAGTCTGTTCCACTCAGGCATTTTGCCTAAAGAACATAGCGGTCATTCCTCTCAATTACGATTTTGATACCGTCTTCTCCGCTGTAATAGGAATTTGCATGAATAGTATCCCTGCTTTCCACAATACAGTTCTCAATGTGTGTGTTATCCCCTAAATATACATCGTTTAAAATAATAGAATTCTTAATCACACAATTATTGCCAACAAAAACTTTCTTAAACAATACAGAATTTTCTACCGTACCGTTGATGATACATCCGCTGGAAATCAAACTGTTTTTCACAGATGAACCCGGATTATATTTTGCCGGTGGCAAGTCATCAATTTTAGACTGTACTCCCGGATACTGACGGAAGAAATAATCTCTGATTTCCGGCTTCAAGAAATCCATATTTGTCTTGTAGTAAGACTCTACCGTAGCGATGTTGCTCCAATAAGAATTAATCTTATAGCCATAAATACGTTTCAGATTTTTATAACGGATTAAAATATCTTTAACAAAGTCATGACGACCTTCCATACCGCATTTTTCAATTAACTCGATAAGCTGTCTTCTTCGGATAACATAAATACCGGTAGAAACCGTATTAGACTGCGCTACCATTGGTTTTTCATCAAATTCTTCAATTCTGCAGTCCTCATTCATTTTAACACAGCCAAAACGAGTAGCATCTTCATCGTTCACATCTGTACATACAACAGTGATATCCGCTCTTTTGGCAATGTGATATTCCAAAACCTTATTATAATCCAGCTTGTACACACAATCACCGGAAGCAATTACCACATACGGCTCATGACTGTTTTTCAGAAAATCCAGATTTTGGTAAACGGCATCTGCCGTGCCACGATACCAAAAGCTGTTATCCGGTGTAATGGTAGGAGTAAAAGTAAACAAACCGCCTTGTTTTCTTCCGAAATCCCACCATTTTGAGGAGCTTAAATGCTCGTTTAAGGACCTCGCATTATACTGTGTCAATACTGCTACCTTTTGAATATGGGAGTTTGACATATTACTAAGAGCAAAGTCGATGCTGCGGTAGCTTCCCGCTACGGGCATAGCTGCAATCGCTCTCTTATTTGACAATTCTTTCATTCTGTAATTATTGCCGCCGGCAAGAATAATACCTATTGCTCTCATTCTGTCTCACCTTCCTTATTCAAAATTTCTCCGCTGTCCAATATTCCATCCGGATAATCCTCAGGTGCAGTTACACCTACAACCGCTGTATTTTTTCCAATGCTGACATTGGATGGAATTACTGTATTTGCTCCCACTGTTACCAGCCCAAAGGAGTATACGTTTGGTTTAATTTTATTCGGCACTTCTTCACCGATACCCATGACTACGTTATCGCCCACTGTTACGTTTTCTGCAATAATGGCTTTGTCAATCACATCATGTTCTCCGATGATTGTCCCTTTCATAATAATGGAGTCACGAATAACCGCTCCTTTTTTAATGGTAACGCCTGCGCCGATTACAGAATTATGTACTTCACCGTAAACCTCTGTTCCTTCTCCGATAATACTCTTTTCTACAACAGCGTCTGCGGCGATATATTGTGGAGTAATTACATCACCCTTTGTGTATATTTTCCAGAATTCTTCATATAAATTAAATTCAGGAATAATATCAATAAGCTCCATGTTTGCTTCCCAATAAGAACCTAAGGTACCTACATCTTTCCAATATCCGTTGTATTCATAAGCAAACAATCTCTGTCCCTTATCTTTGCAATATGGAAGAATGTGTTTACCAAAGTCGCAGCCTGACTGGTCTTTTAAGGCAATCAGCGCTTCTTTTAAAACAGGCCAGCTGAAAATGTAAATTCCCATAGAAGCAAGATTACTCTTAGGCTCTGCTGGTTTTTCTTCAAATTCCGTAATTCTTCCTGTTTCGTCTGTAATTGCCAGACCAAATCTGGATGCTTCTTCCCATGGCACCGGCATACATGCAATTGTCACATCTGCCTTATTTGCCTTGTGGAAATCCAGCATAATTTCATAATCCATTTTGTAGATATGGTCACCACCCAAAATCAACACATAATCTGGATTATAATTTTCCATATATGCCAGGTTCTGGTAAATCGCATTCGCTGTACCTGTATACCATTCTGTATTTGTTTTCTTTTCATAAGGAGGCAAAATGGAAACTCCTCCTACATTTCTATCCAAATCCCATGGGATTCCTATACCAATATGGGTATTCAAACGCAAAGGCTGGTACTGAGTCAGTACACCAACTGTATCTACACCTGAATTGATACAGTTGCTCAGTGGAAAGTCAATAATTCTGTACTTTCCTCCAAAGGTTACTGCCGGTTTTGCTACCTTTGCAGTGAGAACGCCAAGTCTGCTGCCCTGACCGCCGGCCAGAAGCATCGCAATCATCTCTTTCTTAATCATGCCATCACCTCTTGTATCTTTCTATGATGCTACCATTATATCACACTGCATCTAAAATGTGAACATATTTACCAATTTTTTTTCGACATTTTTATACTTTTTGTTACATTTTACCTATCCTTTACAGCCGTTTTTCAAATAAGGGGTTTCCATTTTAAAGAAACTTGATTATAATAGGAAATAAAATATATTTTAAAGAAGGGATTATTATGTATCAGATTGATTTTCATAAACCGCTTCACATCCATTTCATTGGTATCGGCGGTATCAGTATGAGTGGACTTGCGGAAATACTTTTGGGAGAAGCTTTCCCAATCTCCGGTTCTGACTCCAAAGTCTCTGAACTTACTCAGCATTTGGAAGAAAAAGGGGCAAAAATTTATATCGGCCAGCGAGCTTCTAACATTACAGACGATATTGACCTTGTGGTATACACAGCGGCAATTCACGAGGATAATCCGGAATTTGCCTGTGCCAAAGAAAAAGGTATTCCTATGATTACCCGTGCAGAGCTTTTAGGACAGATTATGAAAAATTACCGTCTTCCCATTGCAGTAGCAGGAACTCACGGCAAAACAACCACGACCTCTATGATTTCTCACGTACTTTTAGAGGCTGAGGCTGACCCAACGATTTCCGTAGGCGGTATTCTTCCTGCCATTCATGGAAATATCCGTGTAGGAAATTCCGAAACATTTATAACTGAGGCCTGTGAATACACAAACAGCTTTTTAAGCTTTTTCCCGAAAATCAGCATTATTTTAAACATTGATGCGGACCATCTGGATTTCTTTAAGGATTTGGATGACATTCGCCACTCTTTCCGTTTATTTGCAGAAAAGCTTCCTGCCGACGGTACTTTGATTATTAACGGCGATATTCCAAATGTAGAAGAAATCACTGACAAGCTTCCGTGTGAAGTCATTACTTATGGACTGGAAAAAGCTGCGGACTACACTGCGGCAAATATTACTTTTGATGAAACAGCACACGCTTCTTTTGACTGTCTGCATAAAGGGCAGTGTATCGGCAGATTTTCTCTTGCCGTACCCGGACTTCACAATGTATCCAATGCTCTCTCTGCCATCGCCTTAGGTGAGAAGGTTGGTTTTGACTTAGATACTGTAAGACGTGGAATTCTGCATTTTGGCGGAACAGACCGCCGTTTCCAGTACAAGGGGAAAGTAGCCGGCGTCACAATTATTGACGACTATGCACATCATCCGACAGAAATTGCGGCAACCTTAAAAACAGCCGCAAATTATCCGCATAAAACAACATGGTGTGTATTCCAGCCTCATACTTACACTCGTACAAAAGCCCTGATGGATGAATTTGCAGATGTGCTTGCAACCGCAGAGCGTGTAATTTTAGCAGATATTTATGCTGCCAGAGAAACGGATAATCTGGGAGTTTCTTCCTCTGACTTATGTGACAAAATCAACGAAAGAGGCGGAAAAGCTTATTATTTCCCTACTTTTGATGAAATTGAAGCATTTTTATTAGAAAATTGTATCAACGGAGATGTGTTGATAACTATGGGTGCCGGAGATGTGTATAAAATCGGCGAAAGTATCCTTGGTCAATAGAGTTATCCACACTATCCACTAAGTCTTCCACATGTTCATACCCCTGAGCATGTGGATTTTTTTGTGCATTATATAGTTGACATAATTCGACAGCAGTTGAAGCAAAAATATGTTAAATTCCTTATTTTTTCGACAATTTTAGGTTTGCAATAAAAAGCCATCCACTTTTTTATCCACATTATCCACATTTCCCACAAATTTCTTTATCCTCTTGTGTTTTTTGCTGTCGAAAAAAAAGCTGGTTCTCTTTTCAAAAGTTCTGTGCTATACTGAACATGATTATAAAGATAGTATGGAAACGTAAAGGAAGTGTAACATGGGACAATTTAAAGTTTATAACAGCTTTCCGGAGGAATTTACCTTTATTTCTAATTCTTTTCTGGATTTTTATATGCCGTCCGCTAATGGAGAATTTGTTAAAATTTATCTCTATCTTCTGCGTCACGCATCCGGAAAAGGAACTGCATTAAATTTATCCTCTATCGCTGATGCTTTTAATTGTACAGAGGCAGATATTCAGAGAGCTCTCCGCTACTGGAAAAACTGCGGTGTGCTGGACATTGTTTTTGACGGAAACGGAAATCTGAGGGAAATTGTATTTCATTCTCCAAAGGAAAAGCAAGCTTCGCTCAATGAAACTGCAGTCACTGCGGAAAAAACAGTATCCGCCGATTTTTCACTTACACCGGATAAAGTCAAAGAGCTGAAAAATAACAGTGAAGTACGGCAGCTTCTGTTCATTGCGGAACAATATCTGGGAAAAAATCTTTCCCCTACCGATATGCAGACTTTACTCTATTTATATGACGAGGTAAAGCTTTCTTCAGACCTGCTGGAATACCTGATTGAATATTGCGTGTCTAAGGGCAGCACCAGTATGGCATATATTAAGAAGGTGGGGCTTGCTTGGGCAGAGCAGAATATTACCACCGTCACCGAAGCAAAAGAGGAAACAAACCTCTATAACAAAAATTATTTTACTATATTAAGAGCTTTTGGTATTAAAAACCGAAATCCTCTGGATAAGGAAATCCAATACATGAATTTATGGCTGAACCAGTATGGATTTACGCTGGAAATTATCTCCGAAGCATGTAATCGCACAGTTCTTGCAACGGGAAAAGCAAGCTTTTCTTATGCTGACAGTATTTTAGAAAGCTGGTTTAAAAAGGGGGTTCATCATTTATCTGATATCGATGCTTTAGACCAGAGCTTCCAGCAGAAAAAGGCTGCCAAAACTACGGCATCCAAACCTCAGCCTGCTCCGTCAAAGAATAAATTTAACAATTTCCATCAGCGAAATTACAACATGGCAGAGCTTGAAAAACAACTTCTGAACAAATAAGGTAAGGAGATTTACTGTGTCACTTAAAAACTTTCAATATGACGCACTTATGCGCAGCTATAATCAAAAGCAGCTTCTTCATAAGCATGAACAAAGTGAACGAATTGCACAGGCAGAAGAAAAAATGCCCAGACTGGCAGAAATCCGCAAGGAAATTGCGGCTCTTGGACTTTTAAAAGCCCGCATTGTCCTTGGCGCTGTAAAAGAGGAGGACTTTAATCTTTCTGAAAAAATACAGCAGCTTTCCAAGGAACGTGCAGCAATTCTTGCACAAAACGGTTATCCTAAGGATTATCTGGATATGCACTATGACTGTCCTCTTTGCAAGGATACCGGCTACATCGGTTCTGAAAAGTGTGCCTGCTTCCAAAAGGCTGCCGTTGATTTACTGTATACCCAGTCTAATATCCGAAGCATCTTGAACACAGAGAATTTCAGTCATTTTTCTTTTGATTATTATTCTTCTGATTTTACAGATGCTTCCAGCGGAATTACTTCTTTAGACTCTGCGAAAAATGCTTATGAAAAATCATGGGATTTTATTGACGACTTCCCCTCTGGCAATAATCTCCTTATTTACGGAGATACCGGTGTGGGAAAGACTTATCTTACCCACTGTATTGCAAAAGAACTTTTAGACCGTTCTTTTTTTGTTTTATATTTTACTTCTTTCGATTTATTTGATTTGTTGTCTAAAAATGCCTTTGAAAAGGACGCAGAAGCCGCCGATATGGCACAATTTGTTTTCGACTGTGATTTGCTCATTATTGATGACTTAGGCACAGAGCTTACCAACAGCTTTATTTCTTCTCAGCTCTTTTGCTGCATCAATGAGCGAATTATCAATAAAAAATCAACTGTTATTTCTACCAATCTTACTATGGAAGATTTTCTGGATACCTATTCAGAAAGAACCTTTTCCAGAGTCACCAGCAACTACACCATGCTGAAGCTGGTCGGAAATGACATAAGAATTCAAAAAAGACTTTTAGGAGGAAAATGAAAATGTCACCAATGCCACCAAAAACTGCAACCCCTTTAGATTCCCTTCCTGTGGGACGTCTTGGTATTATTCCGTTAAAAAGCTGTGAAAAGCTAGGAAACAAGGTAAACGATTACATTGTGAACTGGAGAAAAGACCGAGACCATCAGGAAAAAAATGACCTGAAATTTGAAGGCTATCAAAGAGAGTCCTATTTAGTAAATGCACAGACTCCTCGTTTTGGCTCAGGAGAAGCCAAAGGTGTTCTGGGTGAGTCAGTACGTGGTGATGACCTTTACCTCATGGTAGATGTATGTAACCATTCCCTTACTTACAAGGTTTGCGGACAGGAAAACCACATGTCACCGGATGACCATTTTCAGGATTTAAAGAGAATTATCGCTGCCGTAGGAGGAAAAGCCCGCAGAGTAAACGTAATTATGCCGTTTCTCTATGAAAGCCGCCAGCACAAAAGAACAGGCAGAGAGTCTTTAGACTGCGCTCTGGCGCTTCAGGAGCTGACTAATATGGGTGTAGACAACATCATTACTTTTGACGCTCATGACCCTCGTGTACAGAATGCAATCCCTCGCCACGGCTTTGAAACAGTTCAGCCGGCTTACCAGTTTATCAAAGGACTGTTTCGTGCAGAGCCTGATTTGGCTGTTGACAGCAACCATTTAATGGTTATCAGCCCTGATGCAGGCGGTACGGGACGTGCGATTTACCTTGCAAATGTACTTGGCGTAGATATGGGTATGTTCTATAAACGCCGTGATTATTCCACAATCATAGACGGAAGAAACCCTATTGTTGCTCACGAGTTCTTAGGCGCTGACGTTTCCGGAAAAAACATGATTATCATCGATGATATGATTTCCTCCGGTGACAGTATGTTAGAGGTAGCTGCACTCCTGAAACAAAGAGGCGCTGCGAAAATCTTTATGTGCTCCACTTTTGGTCTTTTCACCAACGGTTTGGAAAGATTTGACAAGGCTTACAAGGAAGGTGCTTTTGACCGTCTGCTCACTACCAATCTGGTATACCAGACAGATGAGCTGTTGGAAAAACCTTATTATGTAAACTGTGATATGAGTAAATATATTGCCTTAATTATTGATACTTTAAATCATGACGGTTCTATCAGCAAACTTTTGAACCCTGTTGAACGTATCAATAAACTCCTGAAAAAACATAGCGAAAGTCTGAAAAAATAAAATCTTATCTTGAAATTAACAGATTTTAGGATTATAATAAAAGAAAAAGTTCATATATTTTTCAGCGTCAGGAGGTGCCACTATGAAAGATAAATTTATCCCTATTTTAAGTGTTTGTACTGCGTTATTTGCAATTTTGTATGCCGGCTATGTTTATCAGGTTACACAGGATATCAGCCTTGTAACTGTGGTTTTGTTAATTGCTGGTCTGGCACCTGCAATTCATACGGCATGGAATTATGTGAAGATTAAAATGGAAGAATATGAAAATACACATTTTAAACATCATTATCATTGCTAATTTTTTCTTCATACTATATCGGAGTCAACACCTCCTTTCTAACAGAAAAGAGCCTCGGCTGTATTGCCGGGGCTCTTTTCATGAAAGCTTTGATAAAGAGAAAGGTATTCCTGCCTTCTCTAAAGCCTGTATTTCCCGTTTATTGCTGCTGAATAAGATTACCTGAGATTTTCTTTGACTAATATATTTCAAAGCCTGTATCAGGCGTTTTTCGTCATACATGGCAAAGGTTTCATCAAAGATAAGAGGAAGCTCCTCCTCCTGACATAAGATTGTAGTGCATGCCAGCCGAAGCGCCAAATAAACCTGTTCTGCTGTTCCGTAGCTCACCTGATAAAGCTGAAGGTATTTTTCTCCTGTATCCAGATAAATTTCAAAATTTTCTGTCAAAAGAACTCTTTTATATTTCCCTCCTGTTATCTGTGCAAAAATTTCTGAGATTTCATCTTGTAGTTTTTGACCTGTAAGCTTTTGAAGATTTCCTGCTGCCTCTTTTATCTTGGCTTCTGCAATAGAAACAGCCTGTATTTCCTTACGTATTTTTTCTATTGTATCATAATTATGTTTTCTCTCTGCTGCTTCTTCTTTCAGATTTTCAAGTTTCATTCGCCGCTCCTGAAGGCTTTCTTTTAAAAGTGTTCTCCGTTCTTCTGTTTTAGCTTTTTTTGCAGCTTGCTGGTCCCTTTTCCTTTTTTGTGACAACAGATAAGACAGTCCAAAATACATTCCAAGCAGCAAAAGCGGGAGTACAATCGCCATGATTGGGTTTTTCCAAACCCATACGCCCAACACTGCTCCGGCTAAAAGTAATATTGCCAAAAGAATGATTTTTCCTTTTCCCCTCTCTCGTACTTCTCTTACAGAAGCATCCCCTGAAAGCTTCTCTTTTAATTTTCTCTGAATATTTTCTATTTCCTCTTCCTCAAGATGAATTTTTAAAGCACTTTCCCTCTCCTGCGTTTCCTTTTCTGCAAGAGCTTTCCTCTCCTTTTGCTCCAGCTCTTTCCTGCGCTTCTTTAAAATCTCCACTGCCTGTTCCGGATGAAAGCGAAAATCGCCTGTCCCCTGAAACTCAGACAGGTAATCACGGATTTCTTTTAAAAGTCCCTCTTCCGTCCTGCTTTTTGCCTGTCCGACAGAAACTGTATTTTCATAAACATTCTCTGTAACGCCTCCCAGAAGCATGTCCAAATCTCCATGCTCCACGGAAAGCATCTCTCCGTCTGTTTCACAGACAAGGGTAGGCGCTTTTGCAAATTTTCCAAAGCCTCTTTCCAGACGAAACGTTCTTTCTCCGCAGGTAAACACCATACTGCCTTCATACCAGTTCCCGTTTTCCCATGGCATATAGCGACTGTAAATATCTGTCTTGGAAGCTTTTCCTTTGCCTCTTTTCATGCCAAACAGCATACTTTGAAGAAATACGTGAATAGTGGACTTTCCACTCTCATTCTCGCCAAAAAGAATGTTTATTCCTTCCTTTAGCTCAATTTCTTTTCCCTGAAATTTTCCAAAGTTCTTTAAAATCAGACGATTGATAATCATAATAGCTCCTCCCCTGACTCTAAAAGCGCCTCTACGCCATATTGAAATGCCTTTTCCGTTTCTTCTGTAATCTCTTCCTTCTCAAATAATGCAAGATATGCCTCCATAATACTGCCCTTATAATTTTCCTTTAGCTGTTCCTTGGAATATGCCATTGTGGTCTTATCTTCTATCTCTCTGACATTCCCCAGCTTATAAAAAGCATCTGTAAAAAATTCTGTATGGACAGGCTTTTTCCCTTCCAAAAGAATGGTATAAAGATGCTCCTCTCCCTGTTCCCCAATAGCTTTCCTTATTTCATTTTCTAAAGAAAACTGTGTGGTATCTTTTCCCACCTGTATGGAAACAGTTCTATATTCCCTCACAGACGAAGGTACAAACTCTGTGTAAATTTCATTTTTTCGAATTTCTCCCCTTATGTAACCGTGAGCGCCTGTCTCATTCTTATCAAGAGGCTCTAAAGAGCCTGCATAAATTGCTTTATTCTTCTGTAAAACCTGCGGTTTGTGAATGTGCCCCAGCGCCACATAATCAAAAGGTGTATACCGAAACGTATCTCCTGAAATGGGAATATGGCTTTCATCGCCTCCGTGAGCCAGCAAAATGTTCACAGGCATAGGAGAAGAAATTTGCATCTGATTATATCTCGCCTCTAAAATTTCTCTGCTGTGATAGCTGAAACCATATACTCGAACACCCAAATCAGCCAAATCCACATAAGAAAGCTTCTCCTTAGAGAGCCAGAAAACATTTTTTGCCCATGAAATCTTCTTATAAAAAGAATTTTCCTTTATGTAATCGTGGTTTCCTGCAATGAGAACAATTTTTGTATTGGGAATAGATGCAAAGAGGGCGTTTACTTCTTTTAATTCTTTTAACAAAGGCTGTCTGTGGAATAAATCTCCCGCAATGAGAAACAGACCGACATTTTCTCTGCCGGCCTGCCTGATAACATTTTGAAAACTTTCCCAGATTTCCCTGCCTCTGTCATAGCTCCAAGGGAAGCCTTTGTCCGGCGTTGCCCCCAGATGTACATCTGCTATATGGAAAAATTTCATAATACTCCTTTATAATTCACAGTTGTTTACAGTTCTTGGGAATGGAATAACGTCACGGATGTTCTGCATACCTGTTAAGTACATAACACATCTCTCAAATCCAAGCCCGAAACCGGAATGACGAGTAGAACCATATTTACGTAAATCCAGATAAAATCCGTAATCCTCTTCGTTTAAGTTCATTTCTTTCATTCTCTGGCTTAATTTTTCGTAAGAGTCCTCTCTCTGGCTTCCTCCGATAATTTCACCAATTCCCGGAACAAGACAGTCCATAGCTGCAACTGTTTTTCCGTCTTCGTTCTGTTTCATGTAGAAAGCTTTGATTTCCTTTGGATAATCTGTAACAAATACAGGACGTTTGTAAACCTGTTCTGTTAAGTATCTTTCATGCTCTGTCTGTAAGTCACAGCCCCAGTATACTTTATAATCAAACTTGTCGTTTGCTTTTTCCAGAATTTCAATGGCTTCTGTATAAGTAACATGTCCGAACTCGGAATTTAATACGTTGTTCAGTCTGTCTAAAAGTCCTTTATCTACGAAAGAGTTAAAGAAATTCATTTCTTCCGGTGCGTTTTCCAGAACGTAACGGATAACATATTTCAGCATGGACTCTGCCAGCGCCATGTTATCATCTAAGTCTGCAAATGCCATTTCCGGCTCAATCATCCAAAATTCTGCTGCGTGACGTGTTGTATTGGAGTTTTCTGCACGGAAAGTAGGTCCGAAAGTATAAATATTGCGGAATGCCTGTGCAAAAGTTTCTCCGTTTAACTGCCCGCTTACTGTAAGGTTTGTAGGTTTTTTAAAGAAATCCTGTGAAAAATCTACTTTTCCTTCTTCTGTTTTCGGAATGTCATTTAAGTCCATGGTTGTAACCTGGAACATTTCTCCCGCACCTTCACAGTCACTTCCTGTAATCAATGGTGTGTGCACATATACAAATCCCTGTTCCTGAAAGAACTGGTGAATGGCATAAGCAATTAAAGAACGCACTCTGAATACTGCCTGGAAAGTATTTGTTCTCGGTCTTAAATGAGAAATTGTTCTTAAATATTCCATAGAGTGGCGTTTTTTCTGTAACGGATAATCTGCTGCTGAGTCACCCTCTACCATAATTTCAGTTGCCTGAATTTCAAAAGGCTGTTTCGCCTGTGGTGTTGCAACTAAAGTTCCTTTTACTACAATCGCTGCTCCTACATTTAATTTAGAAATAGCCTGAAAGTTCTCCATTGTATCATGGTATACAACCTGTAATGTTTCAAAAAAGCTTCCGTCATGAAGCACAATAAATCCGAATGTTTTAGAGTCACGGACACTTCTTACCCAACCGCCCACAGTAACTTCTTTATCCAGATATTCTTCTCTGTTTCTGTAAATCTCTTTTACTGTTGTTAACTGCATATCTTTATCTCCTTCTTATCAATCCGTATGCTAAAAAGCTTTGCAATTTCCTTATAGTATATCTCATTGCCCTGTTCAGTGCAAGGCTAAAAAGGATGGAACAGCTATTTTAAGTTCTCCGGATTGAGACATTCCAGCTCAGGAACTACAAATCTTCCGTCTTTACGAACCAGAACATCATCAAAATAGATTTCTCCTCCGCCGTATTCCGGTCTCTGAATTAACACCAAATCCCAGTGAATGGCTGAATGATTGCCGTTTGGCGCATCATTTTCATAGCATCTGCCCGGTGTGATGTGAATAGAACCTTGAATTTTCTCATCAAAAAGGGTATCCTTCATAGGATTTAATACGTAAGGATTTACTCCGATGGCAAATTCCCCTACATAACGTGCTCCTTCATCAATGTCAAATACTTTGTTAATTCTCTCTGTGTCATTGGCTGTTGCCTTAATAATCTTACCGTCCTTAAATTCCAGACAGATATTTTCATAAGTAAAGCCCTGAAATGCGGATGGTGTATTGTAGGACAGGGTTCCGTTTATAGAGTCTCTTACCGGGGCTGTAAACACTTCACCGTCAGGAATGTTACATTCCCCGCTGCACGGAACAACCGGAATATCTTTAATGGAGAAGGTCAAGTCTGTTCCCGGTCCTGTAATGCGTACCTTATCTGTCTTTTCCATATATTTTACAAGAGGTTCCATAGCCTTTGCCATCTTGCCGTAGTCCAAAGTACATACATCAAAGTAGAAATCTTCAAAGGCCTCCAGACTTGTGTTGGAAAGCTGTGCCATAGAAGCATTTGGATATCTTAAAACAACCCATTTTGTCTTTGGCACACGGATGTTTCCATGAACCGGTGTGCTGTAATACTGCTCATAAAGATTTAATTTTTCAGCCGGAACATCAGACTTTTCAGATACGTTATCGCCTCCGCGAATACCAATGTAGCAATCCATCTGAGACATTTCCTGTCCGTCGATTTCTGCCATAAGCTGAAGCTGCTCTTTTGTGCAGTGCAGAAGCATTTCTCTTTCTACCTGTGCATCTGTAAAATGTGGAAACGGAATTCCCCCTGCCTCATACACTTCTTTTATCAGCTGTCTTGCCAGCGCTTTTGTTTCATATCCCACGTAATGAATATAAACTTTTTCTCCTTTTTGAACTCTGCAAGAATGGTTTACTAATACTTTTGCTAATTTTTTAATTCTTTCATCCATAATTTTTTTCCCTTTCTTTTATTCATTGATTTTTTCCATATAACAAATGAAAACATTTCCGTTTTCTTCAAACGCCTTTGTGCTGTCATTCATACCCATAGGGGCTGTTGTCTGAGAAGACGGGTCATATAAGTAAGTGTTATATCCGTCAAAGCCTACTATAACCTTTGGAGCTCCGCCTTCCCCTTTTACAATGACAGGTCTTTGTGCACCGGTTTGATATAAAATCTGAGAAAGTGTACAGCCTGTCATATCCACAGCCTGTCCCTGCTTTTGTATCTCTTGTTCCAACTCGTCTGCACTCAGAGGAGCTTTTTTCACTGCATCGGGAATATCTCCCAAAGCAAGCATTGCCTTATCGGCTGTATTGCCTCTTTCCCACACATACTGCTGTGCCCGGTTCAGTACAACTCCTGCGTTGGTATCGGCTGTTTGGATTGCCTCTGCTGCATTTTCATAAATCCCCCATAGTTTTCCCATGGCATATACATAATATTCTTCCTTGTTCTTCTCTTTCTGCTCCATATTCAGAACAACATCCTTTGTGTTCTCCATAAATTTTGCTTCCATAACAAGGGGCTCCTGTTTGCTGCCGCCTTCAAACTGCAAGCCGATAATATTTGCCTGTCTGTCCGTTGTCATAAGCGCCACAGCAAAGGTTTTATCCTGCTTATCTCTTACATTGTTTAAAATCTGGCTGCTGGTAACCGTTTCGTAGCTTTCTCCATTCCACTGCGCTCTTATAATCTCAAGCAAATTATCCTGAAACTTCACATCCATCACATAATATCCGTCTTCATGGTAGGTTTTCTTTACTTCGCCTGCTAAATTCTGAATACGGATTTCATTCATGGCAAACTGTCCGCCTACAATATCGCCGTCACCGGCAATACCGTAAACAAGGTCATCGTTCATAAATCCAAATACTCGCAGCTTTGAGCCTTCTCCTGCCTGAATTTTCTCCTGCTTCTGTGTTTCCATATCCATCATCGTAATAGACGTACCGTTATTTACATCCATACCATCCAGCCATGCCACGTATCTGCCGCTTTCTGATACCTTAAAGCAATCATCTTTCACATTTTCCTGCAAAATTTTATATTCTTTGTCTTCCATGTGAAACTGATATAAATCCCCGTTCAAAACTCTGTAAAAATATCCGTTCTTACTGATATAAGTAAACTTTTCAAGCTCCTGTTTCAAAAATTCAAAGGATTTTGTACTGGAAAGGAAAAACCGTTCTTCTACAACATTCTGCTCGGCGCTGTAATGATAAACGGCAGTCCCTACTTTTCCTTCATGCTGTCCTCTGTTCATATATCCGTATAAAACAAAGTCCATGTCACCGTTTTTCTCTACCCGCACAAGCTCAATATCATGCTGAGAATAGTCATTTCTTTCATCGTTGCTGCCCAAATCACGGAAGCTGAAAATACAGCTTAATTTGTTGGTCTTTAAATTATAAGACCATAAATCTCCCTGCTGCACAAAAGCTACAATCTGCCCTGTGCTGTCAGACAAATACTGCACGTCCTTATCCGTAACGCCTAAATTCAACTGGCCTTCTGTTACAACAGACTGCTCTGTCGTCAACACCTGCTTTGCACTTCGGTGAAAATCAAGAAGTCTTATTCTGGTCTGGTCATAACGCATACGATAAAACTCATCTACCTGATAACGCTCAATCTCGCCCTTTTCATTTTCAGCCGTCATGTAATACGTAATGGAAAGACTTCCTGTATTGGCATTGATATCTTTAATAGAAGGAATTCCCGGTCTGCTGATTTCCGGTTCCAGCTCTTTCCATGTAACCATGTCCAAAGTAGAGTGAATATTCAAATCGTTAAAGCTGTTATTTCCTCCGGAATTATCGGTTTCCAAATAAGTTCTCAGTTCGCCTTTTCCTTCTTCCTCGAAGGTTTTTGTATAAAAGCTGTTCACAAACTCAATGTATTTTTCTGTGCTAAGTCCTGCTCTTTGTATCAGTCTTGTATAATAATTCCAACTGCCATGCTCTGTTTTTAAGGTAAAATTCAGCGCATACTCCTGATCCATCAATATGGATTTCTGCAAAGTAAACGCAGCGCTCAGTGTTCCGTCTTCCTCTTCCTCAAAATGGTTAATCTTATTATTTTCTATGACTTTGCTGCCATCGGAAGTACGAATTTCATATACCAGACTCTCTATCTTCTGATTATACGGTGTAATGCTGACCTGCAAGGTCTTATCCGTTCCCAAAGGTGTCAGGGTATCACGCATAAAATCCGCCTGCATATCATCCTTATATCCATACATGCGGTTGACCGGCATACCGCCGATTTTCATTGCCATGCAGGGAATTGACGCCGTCTGCAAATCTGTTTTATTATCTGTATTCTGGCTGTTCATAAGGCAACTGAAACCAGCCACACCCAAAATAAAGATACAAAACAAAATCAAAATTCTTCTTAGCTTTTTTTTCATTTAAAATCCTTCCTGTCTATTTCTCAAACAACAGCGTTTGGAGAGTGGGCTCTGCATGAAATGCCTTTGCACATGCTTCCCACTTCTCCTGCTGCTGTATATCTTTCTTCTTATTTTCGTTTTTCACTGCACGGATGAGGAGATTTTTCGGTGTATGCTCCATATCGATAAATTCCAAAATCTGCGTATCATATCCCTTACTCTGAAGCATCTGTGCCCGAAGCCCGTCGGTCAATAATGCGGCAAAACGTTCTTTTAAAATTCCATATTCCAGTACCGGCTGCAATGTCTCATTGAAAACCTGTCTGTTTAATTCATGCTGACAGCAAGGCACAGAAAGAATAACAGAAGCGCCCCACTTTACAGCCTTTGCCAAAGCATAATCCGTAGCTGTATCACAGGCATGAAGCGTTACCACCATATCTACCTTATCTGCGCCTTCATAGGAAGCAATATCTCCCTGAAGAAAACGCAGCTTAGTATATCCGTATTTTTCGGCCAGTCTGCTGCATGTTTTAATGACGTCTTCCTTTAAATCCAGCCCTGTGACACGAATATCATAGCCTTTCAATTCTTTTAAATAGTAGTACATGGCAAAGGTAAGATAAGATTTTCCACATCCGAAATCAATAATCTGTACTTCCCTGTCCTTAGGCAGCTTTGGCAGCACGTCTTCGATAAATTCCAAAAAGCGGTTTAACTGTTTGAATTTATCATAACGGGCATTTTTCACCTTACCATCCTGACTCATGACGCCTAAATCCACGAGCCACGGGACAGATACACCTTCTTTTAAAAGGTAATTCTTGGTTCTGTTATGGGAAAGCATCGGTGTATAAGCTTCCTTTGCCCTCCCCTTATTTTCTTTTACTTTAATGGTTACTTTTCCTTTTTTGCTTACCAGCGCAGAGACAGAAGCTTCCCTTGCTTCCAACTGAAGCTGCTTAAAGTTTTCCTCTATCTGACAAACTAAATATGCAACCACACTTTCTTTATCAAAGTTTTCGTGAAGCTCCTTTTGCCCCTCTGTTCTGGTTATCTGATAAACAAGCTCTCCTTTTACCAAAATAGGACGCACCTGAAGCTTGGAAGCTCCGTCTTTTCTTCTTGCATTGCTGATTACAATTTTTTTCAGCCCTTCATTTATATATTTATCTAAAAGTTCTTTTAATTTATCCATGTTTTTCCCCTATATCTTGTATTTCCCCAATATCCTGCACAAATGTTCGCAGGTTATTACTATTGTAAAAGCTTTGCATCAAATCCGCAACCCCAAAACAGGCAGTTTTGCAAATTTACCTGCATCGTTTTCTTCTGCAACGCCTCTGATACATCTCCTGACAGAACAAAGTCCTGATAAATTCCCCTAATAAATTTTCTGAAACACTCTGTGTCTGCATTTCCATCCGGCTTTCCATTCTTTGACAGGCTCTCTCTATACTCCATTTATCCGGATATTCGTCATATAAAAAGCTTCCTTCATAATCCAGTCTGTCACAGGCGTCCTCCACCATTGCCTGTATCATTCCCGCTGTCTTTGGATAGTAAGTACGCATAAGGCTTTTCTCCTCCTCCGCAGGAGCTTCTCTCATATAAAATTTACCTTTTTCTGCTGTTTTATAGAATGGTTTTTTCTCTTCCATGGATAATCTCCAAATATTTCTTCCTATTAGTATATGAGGGGGAAAATATATTGTTAGAGTAATATATATAAATGTCCCTATTTTTTATGCTCAGTCTGCGTTCCCTTTGAGCCTATGGTCTCAACGGGTACTCGACAAATTCGCTAAAAAAAGGGACATTTTATTTATATTCCACAGCAATACATTTTCAATCTGTAAGGCGAAAGGATGAGGCGATGTAATGGTAGCGCAACAGATGAAAATTTAAACAAATCAGTATGCGAAGTGTGAATGATACAGTAAACTAGTTGGATTTTGTTTGCAGTGAAGTAAAGCTTACGTCTTCTACAAAAATGGATTGTTCTTCTAGGTTCTGAAGATAGGTCAGTATATTGTCTTTTTTTCCTGATACGCAGTAGTTTTCGCTTTCCAATGTTTTTAGTTTCTGTGCGTCCTGATATGTTTTTTCTAAAACACCGACTTCGTCTGTCCATGCTTTTCTGCCGTCACATAACCCTAAGTCTGTCCAAAGTTCAGAATTATCCAAGAGATTTTTTAAATTTGATAGATATACTTTTTTTAATTCTTCTTCTGATAAAAGCTCTCTCTCGTCTTCTTTTTCCATACATACGGTACGGTTGCTTAACTGTAAACCACCCTGAAATTCTGCATTTGGCTGATATACCTGTATCCAGTCTATCTGAACAGGCAGATTTTGAAGCTCACTTAAAGTCTTTGCCTTGCTGTCGCTGACAACTAAGTATATCATAGCTGACTCCGGCAATTCTTCTATCTGCTCCACAATTTCCTCTTTATTACTATATGGCTGCTCAAACCGCCCGAAAATATGGGTAAAATATAATTGATTAGGCTCTATCATGTCTGTATATTTTCCACATTTTACATGAAAACCTGCGTTTGGAGTTCCCAACTGTACCTCCGACTTTCCATCTGTTACCTGTACCTGAACTTCATAATTGGCAAAGCCTTTTGGCGTAACCTCCATATCCATGATTTCTGTATAAGGTTTGGAAAGCTCCCAATAGTCCCTCATCACATTTGTATAAATTTTATCCGGCTCTTTGTTTAGCTTATAGGGATTGAAATATAAACAATTCATGACCGGACTGATAATGGCAAAAATCAAAAGCAAGAAAATAAGCGTTGCCGAAACCGTAGTGATTATGATTTTGCGAATTCTCCTATTGATACTCTGGTTAATCTTCTTTTCTAAATCATCTTTAAGCGGAAGCTCCTCCACAAGAGCATTTAATTCTTCATCTAATTTTTTCTCGTTCCAGTCTTTCATCTACATCCCCTCCTTCATACTGCTGATTAATTTTTTCTTTGCCCGACAACGTATCTGCCTTACATTCTCTTTTGTCAGCCCGTGAGCTTTGGCAATCGCCTCATCGCTTAATTGAAAATAAATGCTTTCCATTAAAATTTCTTTCATTTGCACCGGTAAAGCTGCAATCGCCAAAAACAAAGCTTTTCGCTCCTCCTGCTCAATCATGCCTGCTAATAAGTCCTCTTCTGAACTCGAATACTCGCAAATCAGTTCTCCATCATCTAAAAGCTCTTTTTTACGCTTGTAGCATAGATTGTAAAATTCATTTCTTAATACCTTTACCAGCCAGCCTTTTAAACTCCCTGTGTTTTCGTATGACAGAAATGCTTTTACAAAGGTTTCCTGAAGCAGGTCTTCTGCATCTGTCTTGTTTTTGGTAAGAGACAGAGCATATAAATATACAGATTTATGGTATTTTTCATAAATCAGTTGCCATTCATCCTTTTTCATACGCTCCCTCCCTTCCTTCTATTATTAAAACATATAATGGGGGAATTTGTGACAGTTTTTATGGAAATTTCTGTAACAAAAAAAGAGGAAGACATTATTTTCCAAAATGCCTTTTCCTCCATTTCCTAAGTATGCAAAAAATGATTGCAATTTCCTTTTCTCTATTCTATAATGAAGAAAAGGAACAATCGCCCACAAGGGGTTGACCAATATTAGACTAGCATAGAAAATGCCACCCAAAACCGGTCAAAGTTTTTATGAGGGTGGTATTTCTATGCTTTAGCTTATCAATGACAAATCAAATAAATGAATGTCAGTAGTGATAAAATGAACATTCCAAATGACATTAAGTCTTTAAAATCAAAATGTTTCATTAGCACCACCCCCATTCTATGTATCATAAAATAGAGGTCAACCACCCTGTAACACGATTGTTCCTAAAATTATTCTATCATTTATGACAGGAATTTACAATTAGGCAATTTCACCAATCAAATTCCCTTTTTATAAAGTACGAAAGAGTATACCATCGGTACAACTGCAATTAAAATAATTACCACAAACAGCACTTCTGTCATCTTGAAAAATCCATTGATACAAAACAGAATACCGCCGATAATAAACAGCCATGAAGACATACGGTGTGTTTTATTCCAGTTTGCTTCGCTGCTTAAAGTCCATGGGATTTTTATACCAACCGTGTAATTCTGTTTGATTTTGTGCATATAATTTCCAATACCTATAAATACAATTCCCATGAGGAAATTGACTATCATTCCGATATCAACGGAATAGCCAAGAGCCATTGCATAAGTTGACATCATTGTAATTAAGGAAATAATGGGAACAAGCCATAAAACAAAGGTAAACATCTTTTTATTGATATTTCTCTTTTTCGGATCATTGGATGTAATCAGAAAACAAAACCACTGTAATGCCAACATCAAGAGAGGCATTCCAAAAACAGTCATAGGTTTGCTGCTCCATCCATTTGCCTGATTGTCTGTGCCAAAATGTGTTGCAATCTCGCTTGGAAGTTTATCCCACAAAACAACTCCTATAATCATAGGAAGTAATATCATAATTGATGTTATTATCATAATTCCTTTATATTCACTTTTCTTCATCATTTTCATCTTCCTTTCTTAGCTGCGCTAGCCATGCCATAATTTCTTCTACCACAGATGTATTCAAATCGTAATAAATAAAGTTTTTTTCTTTTTCTTCCCACACCAGTCCTGCTTTCTTCAAAACATTTAAGTGATTAGAAATAGTTGCACTGGTTATATCAAAGTGACTGGCAATTTCTCCTGCAGACATCCTTCCTTTCTTGAGCATTTGTAAGATTTCCCTCCTTACGGGATTTGATAACGCTTTAAACGTATCCGCAAAACTCATTTTCTCACCTCTCCTTCTTGTATCTGTTTAGAAAATATTCTAATTAGATATTTTTCTAAATACTAGCAGATTTTTTTCATTCTGTCAATAGAAAAAAGAGCCATTATATTCTCCTGAATATAATAACTCTTTTTATCTTATTTCTTATGCACTTACTTTTCCAAGTCCCATTTCCTGACCAATATTTAAAATATGATCTCCAATTCGTTCAAAGTCTGTAAGCATCTCTGCATAGATAATGCAGCCTTCTTCTGAACAAGTTCCTTTCTGCATACGAACTAACTGTTTCTTTCTATAATCCTCAGTCATATCATCAATCTTCTGTTCAAAGTCCTCAATAGCTTTTACGTTCTCCATGGTATTATCTTTAATTTGACCAAGGAAATCTAAAGCTTCCCCGCAGATATCACGCATTTCATCAATTTCTTCTTTAACTTCGTCTGAAAAAGAAATACCCTGTTTTTCAATCATTTTTGTATATTCACAAATGTTCATGGCATGATCACCAATTCGTTCTACATTACCACAAACCTTAAACAGAGCACTGATATACTGAGAATCATCCGGATTACTTTCATTTACCAGAACTTTGGAAATGTATTTAGAAATTTCCTTGTTCAAATAATCAATATAGTCTTCACGTTCTCTTACTTCTTCTAAAAGTTCTTTCTTTCCCTCTTTCACACAAAGAAAACTGCTGTCTACATTCTGTTTTGCCATATTGATCATACGATGTAACTCATTTTTAATACCTGTTACAGCAATAGCAGAAAGACCAATCTGCGTATCTCTTTTTGTCTCCATTGGATGGATAAATTCCATATGCATAACGCCTTCCAACTCTTCTTTTTTCTCCGGAAGAATTTTTACTGCCAATTTAGCAAGGTATGTTCCAAATGGAATTAATAACAAGGTTGTTGCAATATTAAATAATGTATGCATATTTGCAATCTGCGCAGATACATTACCCGGTGTAAAGCTTTCTATCAGAGATGTCAGCGGTGTCAGCAGACATACAATCGTAAAGATTGTTGTACCGATAATGTTAAATAACAGGTGAATAACTGTTGTACGTTTTGCGTTTCTGCTTGTACCGATTGCCGCTAATACAGCAGTAATACAAGTACCGATGTTCTGTCCGAACAATACAAATACTGCATTTGGCAGTCCAATCAATCCGCTGGATGCAAGAGCCTGTAAAATACCCACAGATGCGGATGAAGACTGAATAAGTGCTGTAAAAATCATACCTGCTAAAATTCCTAATACCGGATTAGAAAATTTTGTCATAAGAGAAACAAAAGCTTCAGATTCTCTTAAAGGCATCATTGCACCACTCATCATTTCCATACCGATAAACAGAATACCAAGACCTGCTACAATTAAACCATAATGGTGCACCTGCTGTTTCTTTACAAAGACAATGGCAGCTACACCAAAGAAAGCAAATAACGGTGCTAATGCGCCTATATCAAGAGCAATGAGCTGTCCTGTTATGGTTGTACCGATATTGGCACCCATAATAATCCAAACAGCCTGCTTCAATGTCATCATTCCTGAGTTAACAAAACCAACGACCATAACCGTGGTTGCGGATGAGGACTGAATAACTGCAGTAATACCTGCACCTACTAAAACTCCTAAAATACGATTTGCTGTAAGCTTTTCTAAAATTTGTTTCATGCGGTTTCCGGCAGCTGCCTCTAAACCGTTGCTCATCATCTGCATTCCATAAAGGAATAACGCCAGACCGCCCAAAAGGCTGAAAAAATCTGTAATCTTCACTTTGTTCCTCCCATTTTGCTTTAACAAAATTTTTATTGTTTTTTTAAGCTTTCCTTACATTTATACCTTTTATGAGAGAATACTGCAAGATGTTAAGCGAAAATTTTACATTGTTTTACATAGATTTAACATAAGAACAAATTATGCGCCCATTCCGATAAATACCCCAAGCACATAAGGAATTAACCAAATCATCCATACCACAATACTAAATTTGTGGAAATTCTCCAGCTTTTTGCGTTCCTGTCCTTTGAATACAACAGTTGCCCATATTGCGTGAAATAACATGAGAATAATTGCCAATGCACCTGTAATTCCATGAGGACTTAAAAGACTGGCCCCTTTTGCCATAGAGGACATAATCGTTGTTCCTATGGTATCAAAAACAAGTCCCATCCAAAAAATAATCAAATGTGGCTTTTTCAAAATACCACTTTTTCTCTCTGAAAATACACCGATTGTATAAAATACCAGTGCCAATGTAATTGTTATAATTGCCATAATTAATTTTGTGCTCATTTTTCTACCTCCTTAAATTGAACATTGTTCATTATAGTTTCCATTCCTCCTATTGTCAATATCTTTTTAATTATTTTTATTGACTTATTTTTTAAAAAGGCATATAATGAACATTGTTCAAGTAAAGAGAGTACAAAATGCAAGGAGTTTCTATATATGAATACAAATAATACATTACATGATAAAATTCTTGCCGCCAGCAAAGAAATTGCTGCTGACAAAGGTTTTCAGGCTATCAATATTCGAGCAGTAGCCAGTAAAGCAAAAATTTCCGTTGGTTCTGTATATAACTATTTTCCGGACAAATCCGCTTTATTACAGGCTACCATTGCGGATATCTGGTGTGATGTCTTCCATCGCACAGGACAATGCACTGCTTTAAGCTCTTTTCACGACTGTCTGCTTTGGCTTATTGTTTCCATTGACAAATGCAGCTGCCAGTATCCGGACTTCTTTGCTTCTCACGCCGTCTGCTTTCAAAAAACAGACAACATAGAAGAAAGCCGTGAAAAAATGAGCGAATATCTGGAACATATTCACAAAGGAATGAAACTTATTCTGCAAAAAGATAAAAAAATAAAAGCCGGTATATTTTCCGAGACTTTTACAGAAGATGATTTTATTGATTTTATATTCTCCAATATTATTTCCGGATTAAGCGGAAAGGACAAATCCTGTTCCTTTCTGCTGAAGCTCACGGATAAATTATTGTATGACTAAGGAGGTTCTATGATTTCTAAAAAATATTTATTGTTTCTTGCCGGAATTGTATGGTCTGTTGCCGGATATAACGTGCTTCATATTGGTTTACAGGCTTATGCGGGTTATTTGTCACCTGTCTTGTTTTTCGGCTCTGCTCTGGTGTTTCTGTTCTTCCAGTTTATGATATTCGGCAGACTGGTGAAAAAACATACGAAACGTATTCAGGGCTATCAGGAAGAAAAAAAGTGGTTCTGGAATTTTTTTGATTTAAAATCCTTTCTGATTATGGCATTTATGATAACAGGAGGAATTCTCATTCGCAGCCTGAGCCTGTGTCCGGAATGGTTCATTGCCTTCTTTTACACGGGACTGGGAACATCCCTGTTTCTTGCAGGACTTACCTTCTTTTATCAGTTCTTTCACTTGCGCACCACAATTTAAGATACAATCAAAAAAGGAGATGCACATTAAGTAATGCTCAGAACTATTTATACAATTTTAACAAATTTGTTGAGCACGCTTTGAGATTACAAGCTCAAAGTGAGCGCAAACTGAGTTTAAAATGTATAAATATTTCCGGATATACACTTAATATACATCTCCTTTTTTCTTATATAATCATGGTAATTACACGGAACACGAACAGTGCACATACCACGTACATAATCGGATGAATTTTCTTAATCTGACCTGTACATACTTTAATACCAAACCATGCCAGCATACCGAACATAATTCCGTTTGCAATAGAATATGTAAGCGGCATGATTAAAAATGCCAGATATCCACCTACGCAGTCTGCGGTATCTCCTTCAAAGTGCATCTTTTTAATAGATGACGCCATGAAAAATCCTACAATAATCAGCGCCGGAGCTGTTGCAAATCCCGGAATTGCAAGGAAAATCGGTGACAGAAACAGGGAAACTAAGAACATAAATCCTGTTGTCATAGCTGTAAGACCTGTCTTTCCGCCTTCTGCAACGCCTGCACTGGACTCTACAAAGCTTGTAATGGTAGAAGTACCCATCATAGAACCTGCTACTGTACCTACCGCATCTGCCATAAGCACACGTCCTACACGGGGAAGTTTGCCGTCTTTGTCCAGAAGGTTTGCTTTATCGGCAACGCCGATAACTGTTCCGATTGTATCAAACATATCTACAAATAAGAATGAAAATACAATAATTACAAACTGTGATAAGTTTTCTCCAATCCAGCCAAAATCAAATTTAAAGAATGTCGGTGCAATGGACTTTGGAATAAAGGAAGATGCTGTAAAAGACGGAATTAAAGAAAGAGCTCCCGCTTCCGGATCTACTACATACCATCCTATCATTTCTGCGCCAATACCTAAAACCCAAGTAATGAGAATTCCCCACAAAATATATCCCTTCACCTGAAAATGATACATCACCGCAGTAATCAATACACCAATCAGACACAACGCCACTCCCGGTTCAGAAAAGTCGCCTAATTTTACCAAAGTAGACTCATCTGCTACCACAATGCCTGCGCCCTGAAGTCCGAGAAATGCAATAAATAAACCAATACCTGCCGTAATACCGTATTTCAGGTTTGCAGGAATTGCATTTACAATGCTTTCACGCACTTTAAAGAAAGATAAAAGGATAAAGATAATTCCTTCTACTAAAACGGCTGCAAGCGCCACTTTCCAAGGCTCATCCATACCCTTTAAATCGCCACCACATACAGTAAATGCAAAATAAGCATTCAAGCCCATCCCTGCGGAAAGGGCAATGGGATAGTTCGCCCAAAAGGCCATAATGAAAGTTGCCAGAGCAGATGCCAATGCTGTTGCTGTAAAGACCGCACCGGAGTCCATACCACATACAGGATTTCCCAGCAAGCTTGGGTTTACAGCCAGAATATACGCCATGGTAAGGAATGTTGTCATACCGGCCATAATCTCTGTTTTCACAGTGGTATTATGCTCCTTCAGTTTAAAAAATTTCTCCATGTTTTTCCTCCTAAAATATGAAATGCTGCAACCTCTCCATTCTATTAGGAAAAACAACTTTCGTCAAGCAATCTGAACGATTTAACGAATTATTAGGCTTTTTGTCAAAAAACTCCTTGTATAAAAATTTCTATTCCTATCAATAACAAAATAACTCCGCCAAAAATCTGAGATTTTCCGGAAGGCTTTGTTCCGAATTTGCGCCCAATCCGAATACCGGCTGCACAAATCACGAAAGTAACTGCTGCAATCACAGCTACTGCCAAAAGCATCATTCCCCAGTTGTATTCTGCAATGGTAAATCCCACAGATAAGGCGTCAATGGAAGTAGCAATTCCCTGTATCATAATTTCCGTTGCTCCCACAGTCTTTGCCTGTTGTGTGTCACCATCCTCATGGCGCCCTTCAAAAATCATTTTTCCACCGATATATGCCAGCAAAATTAGAGCTATCCACGGGATACACTTCTCAAAAGCTGTAAAATACTGCACAATGGTATGCACGCACAGCCATCCAAGAAAAGGCATTACTCCCTGAAATACTGCAAAAACTCCTGCCATGCCGTACATCTTAGTTTTCTTCATTCTAGGCTCACTCAATCCATTTGCCATAGAAACAGAAAAAGCATCCATGGCAAGCCCTACTCCCAACATTGTATTGTTCAGTAAAAACGGTATCATGTTCTTCCTCCTGTTGTAAAAATAATTTTTCGATTTCCTAAAAAAGACTCAAGTACAGCGCTTTTGCTATACTCGAGTCTTCTAAATGCTTTGCTTATTCAATAAAAAAGACGCATGTATAGCCTGACGGTTACACATGAGTCTTGCAATTTAAAGCAAGCCAGACTATAAGTCAGTATGTTGACTTGCTGCGTTTTCTTACGCCTGCTACTCCCTCAAGGAAATCACTTTCCACATTATAAGCTTTTTCCTTGGGAGAAGCAAGACTTTTTTCATTTTACAAAAAAGTTCTACAATACCGATTTCACCAGCATCTTTGTATACTCGTCTTTTGGATACATAATTACTTCATCCGGTGTTCCCTCTTCTACAATTTTGCCGTCTTTCATAACCAATACACGGTCGCAAAACATCTGCACCAATGCCAGATTATGACAAATAAAAAGATACGCAAGATTTCGTTCCTTTTTCAACTCCCTTAAAAGCTCTATCATCTGCTGTTGCACAGTCACATCCAATGCGCTGGTTGCTTCATCGCAAATTACAATTTGAGGTTTTACCGCCAATGCTCTGGCAACAGCGGCTCTCTGGCACTGACCTCCGCTCACTTCATGAGGATATCTCTCATAAAATTCCGAAGAAAGACCGCATTGTTGCAGCAAATATAAAGCTTCCTTCTTCGCCTCTTTTTTTGAAAGCCCTTGATTTCGCAGGCTTTCTCCAATTCCGTCACCTAAGGTTCTTCTGGGATCAAAAGAGGTAACCGGTGATTGAAAAACCATCTGAATATCTTTATAATAAGTACGCAATTTTTTCCCTTTTATCTCTGTAACATCCTGTTCGTCTAAGAAAATACTGCCCTCCGTAGCATCAATAAGACGGGAAATTATCCTTGCCAATGTACTTTTTCCGCTTCCCGACTCTCCTACAATTCCCAAAGTTTCTCCCGGATAAAGCTGAAAACTCACATGGTCTACTGCTGTAAAGTCAGACTTTCCTTCTGTAACAAATGTTTTTGTTAAATTTTTTATTTCTAAAACCGGTTTCATCTATGTCCTCCGCAACTTTGGCACTGCTGCCAGCAATTTTTGTGTATATTCCTTCTCCGGGTTACTTAATATTTTGGCAGCTTCTCCGTATTCGACTATGTGCCCGTCTTTTAGAACCAAAACCGTATCTGCCATTGCCGATACGACTCCGATATCATGCGTTACCAGAATAATTGCCGTTCCAAAAATCTCTCTAAGCTGAAGCATTTCCTGTACGACCTGACGCTGCACTGCCACATCCAATGCACTGGTGGGTTCATCTGCCAAAAGTATCTGCGGCTGCATAAGCATTGCAAGGACAATCCCCACTCTCTGGTTCATTCCGCCGGATAATTCAAAAGAATAACTATCCCAAATTCGTTCTCCGTCCTTAAAATTCAACTTTTCAAACAATTCCAGCGCCTTTTCCTTCGCCTCTGCCTTACTTATTTTTCTATGTGCACACATACTTTCATATATTTGCTCTCCAATAGTTCGAATAGGGCACAAAGAAGCGCCTGCATCCTGAAAAATCATGCCGATTTTTTCTCCTCTGATTTGTCGCAGCTCTCCCTCCGGTAAATCAGGAATATCTTTTCCCTCAAACCAGATATCGCCCTTTGTCACCATTCCTCCGTTTCCAAGAAGTCCCATCGCAGCCTTTAACAGGGTACTTTTTCCACTGCCTGACTCTCCCACAATTCCCAAGATTTCTCCTTCATGGAGGGCAAAGCTGTTATCATGTATGACCGCTTTTCCGTTAAAACAAACTTCCACGGACTGATAGCTTAATATTTCCTTCATAGTGCTTCTCCTTCCGACAGAAACCATTCTATTCTGCCGGTGCTAAATCTACCGTAATTTCATAAAAATCACATGGATGAGCGGTAAGTCCTGTTACATTTGCCTTGCTAATCATGCTCATCTTTAAGTGAGAACAAAATACAAAAGCATTATCATCCAAAATTGTCTGCTGCATCTCTACTGCCAGCTCTCCTCTGCGTTCTGTGTCAAAGGTTTTTGCCATTTCTGCCTCTAACTGTTCTAATTTGTCACTGTGGTAATGACCATTGTTTACTGCTGAGCTGTCCAGACAATGTGTCGTAAAGAAATATTCCGGATCTCCGGTAGGCGCTGTTACCATAGCGCTGGCATATACATCCCATGCAGAAGAGTCTGCTCGAATACTGTTATGGTCTGCTGTACTGTTAATTACAACGTCCATACCAATCTCCTTTAACGTAGCCTGCACAGCTTCTGCCAGCAATGGAAGCTCCTGACGGCTCGGATAAGTAAGCCAACGAATTTTCAAATCTTGTCCGTCTTTTTCACGAATTCCGTCTCCGTCTAAATCCACCCATCCTGCTTCCTCCAGCACCTTCTTTGCCTCCTCGGGATTATAACTTTCTGTTGTAACCGCATCTCCGCCAAAAGAGAAGTTTTCCGGATAAGTTCCCACTGCCGGATAACCGTTTCCGTCTAATAAAGTATTTACAAAGCCTTCTTTATCAATTCCCATAGCAATCGCTTTACGCACTGCTGCATCTTGGATAATCGGACTTTCAAAATTCATGTGAGCAAAAAATGCACGACTTGTGGCACAGCTTGAGAAAGTATATTCATCATTTTCAAACAGTGGATAGCTTGCATAAGGCATACCGTAAGCGGCATCTATTTCACCGGACTGCAATGCCATGGTAAGGGTATCTCCGTCTGAAATAGTGCGGACAGTAATCTCGTCATATCCCGGTTCTCCGTTCCAATATTCCTCATTCTTTACCAATTTAAGTTCTTCTCCCGATACCAGAGACTCTGCTTTATACGGTCCTGTACCTGCTACAATTCCGTCCTCTGTCACTCCTGCTGCAACGTCTACGATACAACCGTATGGATCGCTGAGATAGTTTAATAATGTTGGTTTTGGCTCTGTTGTCTTAATCGTAACAGTCTGTCCCTCTGCCGTAATCGTATCAATCATTAAATCGCCTTTTGCACGCTCATGTACTTTGACTAAATCCTCCAGACACTCTTTTACAGCCTGACCATCCATAGCTCTTCCGCTGGTAAATTTCACATCATCCTGCAATGTGATTTTCCAAGTCAGTTCATCTACATTCTCATAGCTTTTTGCCAGCCATGGCTCGATTTCCATATTATCTGAATATTTAAAAAGTGTCTCTCCGATACCATATCGAATACAAGCCCATCCGGAATAGGTATTATGTGGGTTCACGTCAGGTTCTTCATTTTCAGGATTAAAGGTGGTATCCCCGAATACAAAAGTCTTTTTTCCTGTTTCCGCTGTTTTTTCCGTATCTGCTTTCTTAGTATCACCGGAAGAACAGCCTGCCAAAAGCCCTGTTCCCATGCACACTGCCAAAAGCAATGCGGATATTTTTTTCATTTTTCTCATTTGTTCTTTCTCCTTTTCTAAATATTTTTCCTATTTTCTGCTATTACGGGGATCTAAATAATCCCTTACGGTATCTCCCAAAAGATTAAAAATAACTACGATAATAAAAATCGCAATTCCCGGTCCCATGATTACCCACGGATAGGTTTGCAGCATACTTCTTCCACCGCTCATCATATTCCCCAGTTCAGCAACCGGAGGCTGTGCTCCCAGTCCCAAAAAGGATAATCCTGCCAGCTCCATCAGCATTGTTCCGATATCCAGCATAGCCGTAACTAAAATCGGTCCTATACAATTTGGAAGAATGTGCTTTACTATCACCTGTATGGAATTATTTCCGGCAAGCTTTGCGGCAGCAATATAATTGACACTCTTTTGTGCCAGCGTCTGGCTTCTGGCAATTCTGGCATATTTTGGCCAACTGATAACTGCCAATGCCAATACCGCATTATGTAACCCTCCGTTTAATAATGCTGCAATGGCAAGTGCAAAAACCAAACCCGGAAACGCCAGACATACATCGGAAATACGCATGATTACAGAGTCCCAAATACCTCCATAATAACCACATAAGACGCCTACCGCAGTTCCAATCACCGTGATAATCACTACCAAAGAAAGCGTTGCCAAAACACTTGTCTGAAGCCCTACAAGAATACGTGAAAACATATCCCTGCCAAACCTGTCTGTTCCGGCAGGATGTGCCGCACTTGGCGGGCGCAGTGACATAGCGGTATCCTGTGCATTTGGATCATAGGGGCAAAGCTGCTGTGCAAAAACAGCAACTAAAAGCAACGCCAGCGCTAAAATCAGGAAAACAACCAATCTGGTTTTCGTATGATTTTTCTTAATCTTCTGTTTTCGAACAGATGGCACTCTTTTCTCTACACTCATGCCTTTTCACCTCCTAATCGAATTCTTGGATCCAGAACACGGTAGGAAAGGTCTGTGATTAAATTCACACATACATAAATAATTGCCATCCACATAACATACGCCTGTATCATGGGATAATCCCTCATATTGATAGCATCTACCGCCAATTTACCTACTCCGTCCCACAGGAAAATGGACTCCACAATAGCTGTACCGCCCAGCAAGCTTCCGATAGAAAGAGTCAGTAAAGTAAGAATTGTCACTAAGCAGGCTCTTAAAACACTTTTCCATAAGGTAACCGAGAAGCGCACACCTCTTGCTTTTGCTCCAATTACATAATCCTTGCTCAATTCATCTAAAACCGCAGCCCGTACCTGTCGAAGATACTTCGCAGACATAGCAATAGCAAGTGTAAAACTGGGCAGCGCAACACTTTTTATGCTTACTTCCGTAGCGATAACTGGAAAAACCTTCATACGGATTGCAAAAAAATACATAAGTAGCAATGCTACAAAAAAATTCGGCATACTGTTGCCGATAAAGCTACAAACACGAATAAGGTAATCTGTAAAACGATTTTGCTTTACAGCCGCCAATACGCCCAAGGGAATAGAAATAATTATAGTAAGCAAAATGGAAACCACTGTAAGCAGTAAGGTTGCCGGAAGCTTAGAAATAAAGGTTGGAAAAACTTCTTTCCCTGATATGTAGCTGGTTCCCATATCTCCTTTCAGTAAATTTCCAAGCCACACAAAATACTGTGTTAAAAATGGTTTATCCAAGCCTAATTCTGCCCTTGCCTTATCCATTACTTCTTCTGAAACCACCATGCCTGTATTTTCCATCTTTTGCATTACTGCATCACTTCCGGCAAGGCACATCATTCCAAAAGATAAAAAAGTGATTACCAGCAAAATTGGAATTAACTGCAACAGACGCTTGATTACATATTTTTTCATTTTCATTCTCCTCTTATGTAATTCGTTCAGTATTATAGGCTTCAATATTTTTCTTAACAAGCCCACCTAGGGGTTATTTCATCGCACTGATTACAAAAAGTGGATCTGGATTATAAAATTCATCTTTTTCAACATAAATTTTATTGCTGACACTAAAATCTAATGATAACTTTCTTACTCCCAGATTTCCAAGAACCCCTACATCCCATGCCGGACGCTGATAAGAACTGATAGGAAGCTGTCTCTTAATTTCTTCACATTCTTGCAGAAGTTCTATTCCTAATTGATTATGTGCATGATTTTGTGGCAAATAAGAAGTATCTGAACAATCACTTATGCCATAATTAGCATCAAAATTCAATAAACTACCACCTTTTTTTAACACTCTCAGCCATTCTCCATACGCTCTTTGCGCATTCGGTAATGTCCATGTCAAATTTCTGGAAATTACCAAATCAAAAGCTTCATCTGCAAATTCTAAATTTTCTGCATCCATTATCTGAAATGTACAATCTGCCTTTTCCTCTGCCGCCAATTCCTTTGCTCTTGTTATCATGTCCGCTGTTAAATCTACACCGATAACCTCATGTCCCTGCTGCGCCATTAAAATAGTAAAAAATCCAGAGCCGCAGCCTACGTCAAGAATTTTTAATCTTTTCTTTGGAACATATTGCAGAATTTCTTTCAGCCATCTTTGAGCTATATCATCATGTAGTTCTGCACGCCTTTGTTCCTGAAAACTATCGCTTCTCTTGGTCCAATATTCTATAATTTTCTGTTTTCTGTTATCAGACTCTTTGGAGATTTTTCCATAAGCAATCATAGGACCACCTTCTTTCACCTGTAAACTTCCTGTCTGATACAGAATAACTCCGTCATATTCTGCCCTGCTGACTTCCAGGACTCTACCTTCATAATCCTTGACTTCGCCAAGTACTTCTCCCTGCCGTATCATTTCTCCCGGCTTTTTATAGGGATACCACATTCCCATTTTTGTGGCTGCCTGATAGCTGACATCTGTCACTTCAAGAGGGTAATAGTTTCTATAATCCTTCTGTCCCAAATATACCCCTAAACAGCACAGAATATTCCTGACATCTCTTCTGGTAAAATGGGCTTCTTCCTTTGTCCATCCTCCCATCTGTCCTCTTTCGATTAAAACAGACGGTATACCCAGACAAGCAGCATAATTATAACATCCGCCCCTTGCTACGCCGGAGCGTACCATGTATGGTACATCAGCCTGCTCTGCCATTTTCCTTGAAATTTCTACCACATCCGGTTCTGCTATGCCTGCATAATAAATGTATGGTGTTAATTGTTCATAATTGTCCCCGCTATGTAAATCAATATAAAAATCCACACAGGGAAATAGTTCTTTTTCTATAGCATAGGCTAATCGTTCCATTTGACTTCCTGTTTCTTTCCCCGGAAATACTCTGTTTAAATTCACGCCGTCTTCAAACCCTTCACTGCCGCTACGCATTTCAAATGCCTGTCGATTGACTACCTTTATAATTACAACTGTACCGACGATTTTCTCAATTTTCAAATGCTCTGCCAGTTCTATGGAAGACTGTATTCCCACATATTCTGCTCCGTGAATACCGGCTGTAATCAGCACTGTTTTTCCTGATTTTTCACCATTTAAAACAGTTATCGGCAGTTCAAATTCACCATTTCCGATTAAAATATAACCACTTTTCTTTTCACCCGGCTCTACCTGAAAGTCCCCCAAGCAAAACGTTTTCTTTCTCTCCATATATTTGTATCTCTCCTATTTTACAGCAACAATCATAAATCCCGGTGTTGACGCATAATTAACTTTCTCCTCTGCGTTCCACACACGTTCTCCTACGCTAGTATCTGCTGAAACCATTTTAAAACCACATTCTAACAAAACAGATAAATCCCACTGAGGACGTTTCACTTTTCCCATAGGCAGGCATCTGGATATATCCTCCATCATATCGCCCTCTTCATAAGCGCCATGGTCTTCTACACCTGCTTTTACCGTATTTAAACGATCCTGCAGATATTCCTTTTCCTTCTCTTCATCAAAAAGATAAGAATACCAATTTGCATCAAAATTCAAAAGTATTCCATTTGGTTTCAAAACTCGTTTCCATTCCTTATATGCCTCTGCCGGCTTTGGTAAATTCCATGTCAGATTTCTGGTTACGATTACATCAAACGTGTTATCTTCAAAGTCCAGCTTTTGTGCATCCATATAAAGGAACTCTATATTATCCGCCAATTCCCCTGCATTATGCTTTGCTTCTTCCAACATTCCCTCGGAACTGTCAATAGCTGTCATCTGATACCCTCTTTTTGATAAAATAATAGAATAAAAACCGGGACCTGTTCCAATGTCTAAAATCTTCATTCGACTGCAAGCTTCTCCCTTTGGGAAATAGGAAATCAGCTCATTCGCCCATATGTCTTCCCATCCATCCGCCAGATTTTTCTTAATTACATCTGTATAAGATGATGCACGCCTTGTCCAATATGCTTCAATAGATGGCTGCAACTCATTTTCATGGTATATCATTTCGTTCATATCAATCTCTTCCCCATATTCTATATATGTAAATTCATGTACATTTTCGTCATCCAGTATACAATAAACTAAAAAGCTGTGTAAGCCCCCAAGGGGGATATTGGAAAAAAATTCTACTTTACAGATAGGACGCAATTTCCTATGAAAATATAAAAAAGCTGTTATATTAAGTAGTATTAAAATCTGAATATTACTCAATACAACAGCTTCTTCTATAATACAATTCCTGCTAATTCAATTAAAATACCCCAGAAAACGCTGACTCCATAAAGCAAAGCCGCTATCTGCAGATTTTCTTTCATATCTCTATTGCTCTTAAACAGTACCAAAATTCCTACTCCTGCTCCTGCAAGTAAGCCCGCTATCATCTGTCCTACTCCCAGAATACCGCCTAAATACATCTGAGTAATAATAACAGATGCGGCACAGTTTGGTATCATCCCAATAAGTGTAGCCAAAAATACTCCTATAACAGGCTGGCGGCTTATCAGACCTCCAATTCTGTCAGCTCCGATACTTTCCACACAAAATCCAATAGCTGCAGAAACCAGAAAAATAAACAAAACAATCTGCAATGTATGCCAAAGAGCTGATTTTAAAATACTTCCCTGTTCACAATGGCAATGTTCACTTTCGCACAAATCATGAATATCTTTCTCATGATGTTCTTTATGATTATGAGGACTTTTCTCATATTTTCGCCACAAAAAATCAATACCGAAACCAGATACGATACCAATTCCCACTTTCATGGCAAGAACCTTGAAAATCACACTCAGGCTAACTGCTTCTGATATAAAAATCGGAAGCATTTCATCTGATGTAGAAAGAAAGATTGCCAAAAGCGTTCCCAGAGATATAACTCCGCCTGCATAAAAACCTGAAGCTGCTGCTGAAAACCCACACTGAGGAAATGCTCCCAGAACACCTCCCATAAAAGGGCCAAATTTGCCGGCTTTTTTTATCATATTTTTTGATTTTTCTTTTGTTTTATGTTCAAGGTACTCCATTAAGAAATACGTCAGAAACAAAAAAGGAATCAATTTTACTGTATCCAGCAAAGCATCTAATAATACATCCACAATCATGGTAAAAACTCCTTACTCTAAAACTTTAACTACAGAGTTTGAATTTACCACAAATCCTGTGAAAATACAACCCTCCCCTTTATTCCAGCATAATTTTAATAATTTCTTCATTAGTTCCCTTCATTCCGTCTTTGCCTAATCTGCCTACACTTTTCAGGGTATCTTCAATGCCTTTCTTTACAATTCCGTCACCACCATAGAACTGTTGTCCCTGCATATACATATTATAACCTAAAATTCCTGCTTCAACGGCAAATGCGATTTTCCCTGCGCAAGACGCCTTTGCTCCATCACAAATAATTCCTGATACGATTGCCAAAGCATTTACTACTGTATGAATAACCGCTTCATAATCACCGCCTGACAAATACGCAATTCCTGCTCCTGCTGCTGCTCCTGCGTTTACAGCACCACAATATGCAGAAAGCCTTCCTATAGGTGTTCTCTGATGAATAGCAGTTAAATTAGACAACGCCAGAGCACGATATAACTGCTCATCTGTGGCTTTCAGTTCTTTTGCATAAGTAATTACAGGCACAGAAACCGTAATTCCCTGATTTCCACTTCCTGAGTTAATAATAACCGGCAATTCACAACCATTCATTCTGGCATCGGAACCGGCTGCTGCCATAGCTGCTGCTCTGGCTTTTAGGCTGTTTGCATCACTGGAAAGAATAACTTTTCCAATATTTGCCCCGTAATCTGCCTGTAACCCTTCTTCTGCAATAGCCATATTATATGCAATCTGTCTTTCCAAAATATCTTTTATATCAACTAGCTCCACATGATTAATATAATCCCAGATATCTTTCATATTCAACAATTCATACTTTGCTGTATCAGAAGGCATATCATTTAAGCAGTCTGAGCTTTTCAAAATCTGATGATTATGCTCCACCAAAACTACGTTTGTGTGGGAATTAATAATATGTACCTTTGCATAATCCTCTCCTTTATACAGAGTAATTACAATATCGAAAATAATCCCCTCATCAAGATGCTCAACGACAATTTCTTTCTCTTGCATAAATTTCTCAATATTTTTTATATCATCTTTTGAAACATCTGCAATAACTTCCAACTCTTTATCTGGGTTTCCTGCAACAATTCCCGCTGAAACTGCTGCCGGAATTCCCTTTAAATGACCTGTATTTGGCACAATCACAGACTTCACATTTTTAATGATACTTCCGCTTGTCTGAACCAAAACTTTATCCGGAAGGTCTTTTAATTCTCTCCTTGCTATTGCTGCCGCATAGGCCAACGCAATCGGTTCTGTACAGCCCATTGCTGCCATCAGCTCTTCTTTTAAAATTTCTGTATATGCACTATAGATTTCTTTCTTCTGTTCCATATTCTGCTTCCTTTGCTTTCATTCATGTTTTTTATTATTCTACCATGATTTTCTGCAACTGACTATTACATCTCGCCTATCTTTAATCTATAATTTCTTCTTCATAGTGCAAAATTTCCTTTGTAACAGCATCTACTTCCACGTCAATTTCCTTGTTGCCGTCACGTATTTCAATCTCATATCGAACATTTCCATCGTCTGTGTCCAACTCAGATTTTACTACACTACCTGCTCCGCTTCGTACCAGCGCTGCTTCCTTTGCTTCATCTTCTGTAATAATTTCTTCGCTGTTCTGTAGCTGTGAACTCTCTTGTGAAGGTTCTTCTGATGGCTGAGGAACAGTTCTCAATCGACTATCTTCCAACTCACTTTTTAAAACCTCTCCTGTATTTCCATCAATTTCTACCTCACACCGGTTCGGTCCATTATCAATAATAAATTCATATACTACCTTACCGTCATCTTCGTCTTTATTAGACTGTATGATATCTCCCTGAAACTCTTTTAATGCTGCCTCTTTTGCTTCTTCCATTGAAATTTTTGCTTCCTTGGTCCCACATCCGCAAAGCAATGTCACTGCAAGTAATCCTAATGCTAATTTCTTCATATCTGATTTCCTCCTCATCATTACTGATTTTTCTCTACTATAATTATTGTGCCCCTTATAAATTTTTCCCTATAACTGGTTTATGCTGTTTTCTCTTTCTAAATTCAACAGATATCTTTTTGTCTCTACTCCACAGGCAAAACCGGAAATATCCCCATTTTTGCGAATAACTCTGTGACATGGAACAACAATCATAATAGGATTTCTGCCATTTGCCTGTCCAATTGCCCGAACTGCTTTTTTATTGCCTATGGCAACAGCAATATCCTCATAACTTCTTGTTTCTCCATAAGGAATTTTCTGTAATTCTCTCCAGACTGCCTTTTGAAATGCGGTTCCTTTACCATCTACAGGCAAATCAAAAATTTTTCGCTTACCGGCAAAATACTCGTTTAGCTGATGATATACTTCATGCAAAAAGTCCGAATGATGCTCAAAGTTTCGACTTTGCGAAATTCCCCTATCCTGATTGTCTAAATATAAACGTGTCAACTGATTATCCTGCTCGCAAATCGTTAAAAATCCAATAGGACTCTGGAAACTATAACTGTTTTCCATGTTTTCACCACCTATTCTATTTCATGGTGCTATTTTATCATATTTTTATCTTCTTATTCTTTTCTGCTTTCTAAAATCTCTTTTATAGTTTTTTCGCTCTCTTCTAATTCCTCTGCAATCTCAGCTATCGTTTTCCCTTTTCTTAATTTTTTCTCTGCAAGCTTCAAAAGCACATCACGCTCTCCTGCTTTTTTTCCTTCTTTTCTCCCTTCTTCCCAAGCCTCTTCCCGCTCTTGCTTTATATGCCTTTCCTGATCATATTCAAATATGCTCATGTTCTTTGCCTCCGCTCGATTTTTTTCCAGAAATTCTTTGAGAATTCCTTCCTGAATACACTCCTTTATGGCTCTCTCAACTGCTTCTTCCAGTTCCAAACTGCATTCCTCTTTTATAGTATACAAATCGGATAATTTTAATATCTGTCTATCCGGCTGTTCCACCTTCCCGTTATAAAAAATCACAAAACGTGGCGGTGGCAGTTCTATAGGTTTTGTCCCATATAAATTAGCTTCTCTGGTCATAGACGAATATAGCGCAGAAATATAAAGCAGAAATCGAAGGGGTAAATTAGGACTATATGTAGACTGATGCTCATATAGCGATAATCGGGCATCTATAAGAAACGAAATATCATTTCTCATAGCCATATAGATAGCATTTTCTAGCGTATTAATCTCCAACATTTCCGGATTAGTGTAATGTTTACGCTAATTGCATTATAAAGCTCCAATAAATGCTCCTTGTCTTCAAACAGCATAGCAAAGATAGTCGCTTTGTATGTTCTGTTCGGAATACTGTCTAATGTTTTCATAAAATCACTTCCTCCTTTTTATGTTCGCAGGAGATTTTCTGAAATCATTCATTTCCAGCTTTTTCCTTACATGTCTGAATTGTCGTTTACAATACACATTCAAAAATCTCTCTGCATTTTTCTTTTTTACTGCGAATAAAAGCATTGAGATTTCCCTTGATATGCTGTTAGATTTTCAGACACGGTCAGATACCGCAACAGACGTATTAGACTATCGAAAATATAATGCTTTGGAATTATTGTAGCATATCATAATTAAAATTTCCACAGACTTTTCAACTTTCATTTTCCTCCCCAACAGAAAAACCCCGGAAACCTTACGGTTCCGGGGTATCTTACGCTTGGACACAATGTATCTTTCGATACTCTATATTTTATTCTAATTACTCGATGATTGTAGCAACACGGCCTGATCCTACAGTACGTCCACCTTCACGGATAGCGAATGTAAGACCCTGAGCCATAGCGATTGGGTGGATCAGTTCGATTGTCATTTCTACGTTATCACCAGGCATGCACATTTCTGTACCTTCTGGTAACATACAAACACCTGTAACGTCTGTTGTTCTGAAGTAGAACTGTGGACGGTAGTTGTTGAAGAATGGAGTATGACGACCACCTTCATCTTTTGTTAAAACGTAAACCTGAGCTGTGAATTTTGTATGGCATGTGATGCTGCCTGGTTTAGCGAGAACCTGTCCTCTTTCGATTTCGTTTCTCTGAACACCACGAAGAAGTGCACCGATGTTATCACCAGCCTGAGCTTCGTCTAACAGTTTACGGAACATTTCGATACCTGTTACAACTACTTTACGTGTTTCTTCTTTAAGACCAACGATTTCAACTTCGTCAGATACATGAAGTGTACCAGCTTCTACTCTACCTGTAGCAACTGTACCACGACCTGTGATAGAGAATACGTCTTCTACAGGCATGATGAAGTCTTTATCTGTGTCACGCTGTGGGTTTGGAATCCAGCTATCAACAGCAGCCATTAATTCCATGATTTTGTCGCCCCATTCGCCGTTTGGATCTTCAAGAGCTTTTAAAGCAGAACCCTGGATGATTGGTGTATCATCGCCTGGGAAATCATATTCGCTTAACAGTTCACGGATTTCCATGTCTACTAATTCAAGTAATTCTTCATCGTCAACCATATCACATTTGTTCATGAATACAACGATGTAAGGAACACCTACCTGACGAGATAACAGGATATGTTCTTTAGTCTGAGCCATAACACCATCTGTAGCAGCTACTACTAAGATAGCACCGTCCATCTGAGCTGCACCTGTGATCATGTTTTTAACGTAGTCAGCATGTCCTGGGCAGTCAACGTGTGCGTAGTGACGGTTTTCTGTTTCATATTCTACGTGAGAAGTAGAGATTGTGATACCACGTTCTCTTTCTTCTGGAGCTTTATCGATATTTTCGAAATCTGTAGCTGTGTTACCAGCAACTCTTGCAGCAAGAGTTTTTGTGATAGCAGCTGTTAAAGTTGTTTTACCATGGTCAACGTGTCCGATAGTACCAATGTTACAATGCGGTTTGCTTCTTTCAAATTTAGCTTTAGCCATTTTGAATGTCCTCCTTGTTTAACATGCGCCCCGTTTGGGCATATATTATTTTGATTTTGTTGCCTCATAACGAGGCGGTTGATATAGTCAACCTGCTATCCTTGATTATATTGCAAATCAAGGATATTTGCAAGTTTTATTTAACTATTTAATTATTTGTCTGCTTTTCCAGACAGAACCTTTTCCTGTACAGATTTTGGAACTGGTTCATATTTTTCAAAGAACATGGAGTAGTTACCACGGCCCTGTGTTCTGGAACGTAAGTCTGTTGCATATCCGAACATTTCAGCCAGAGGAACGAATCCGCGGATCATTTTACCACCGCCGATATCATCCATACCTTCGATACGACCACGACGGGAGTTGATATCACCGATAATATCACCCATGTAATCTTCCGGAGTTGTAACTTCAACTCTCATGATTGGCTCAAGAAGTACTGGTGACGCTTTTGCCATAGCATCTTTAAATGCAAGAGAACCTGCAATGTGGAATGCCATTTCAGAAGAGTCGACTTCATGGTAAGAACCATCATATACGTTAGCAGAAACGCCAACTACTGGGAAGCCGCCCAGGATACCAGCCTTCATAGCTTCTTCGATACCTTCACCAACAGCTGGGATGTATTCTTTAGGAATAGCACCACCAACAACTGTGGACTCGAACTTGAACAGTTCTTCTCCGTTGGCATCCATTGGCTCGAATTTAACTTTACAGTGACCGTACTGACCACGACCACCAGACTGTTTTGCATATTTGCTGTCAACATCTACTGCTTTTGTAAATGTTTCTTTGTAAGCAACCTGAGGAGCACCTACGTTTGCTTCTACTTTGAATTCACGAAGCAGACGGTCTACGATGATTTCCAGGTGAAGCTCACCCATACCAGCGATGATTGTCTGTCCTGTTTCTTTATCTGTATGAGCACGGAATGTTGGGTCTTCTTCAGCAAGTTTTGCTAAAGACTCACCTAATTTACCCTGACCAGCTTTTGTCTTAGGCTCGATAGCAAGCTCGATAACTGGTTCTGGGAATTCCATAGACTCCAGAATTACCGGATGCTGTTCGTCACAGATTGTATCACCTGTTGTTGTAAATTTCAAACCAACAGCTGCTGCGATATCACCGGCATATACTTTATCTAATTCCTGACGTTTGTTAGCGTGCATCTGAAGGATACGTCCAACACGTTCTTTCTTTCCTTTTGTAGAGTTCAGAACATAAGAACCGGAGTTGATTGTTCCTGAATATACACGGAAGAATGCAAGCTTACCAACAAATGGGTCAACCATGATTTTGAATGCAAGAGCTGCAAATGGTTCATCATCTGAGGAATGTTTTTCCATTGGGTTTCCATCTAAGTCTGTACCCTGAATAGCAGGTACGTCTACCGGTGATGGCATGAACTCAATGATAGCATCAAGAAGCTTCTGAACACCTTTGTTTCTGTAAGCTGTACCACAGCAAACAGGAACAGCAACACATTCGCATGTACCTTTTCTTAAAGCTGCTTTTAATGCTTCGTTAGAAGGTTCTTCTCCTTCTAAGTATTCCATCATAAGGTCATCGTCTAATTCGCAGATTTTTTCAACCAGCTCTGTACGGTACAGTTCTGCGTCATCCTTCATATCTTCCGGAATATCTACGATAGAAATGTCATCACCCTTATCATCATTGTAGATGTAAGCTTTCATTTCGAATAAGTCAACGATACCTTTGAATTCGTCTTCTTTACCGATTGGTAACTGAATGCAGATAGCATTTTTACCTAATCTTGTTTTAATCTGTTCTACTGCGTTGTAGAAGTCTGCACCAAGGATGTCCATCTTGTTGATAAAAGCCATACGAGGTACATTGTAAGTGTCAGCCTGACGCCATACGTTTTCAGACTGTGGTTCAACACCGCCCTTAGCACAGAATACACCTACCGCACCATCAAGTACACGAAGAGAACGCTCAACTTCTACTGTAAAGTCAACGTGTCCCGGTGTATCAATGATGTTGATACGATGCTCTAATGCACCAGCTTTTGGTTTGCAGTTTTCCTGCAGAGTCCAGTGGCATGTAGTAGCGGCTGAAGTAATTGTGATACCTCTTTCCTGTTCCTGCTCCATCCAGTCCATGGTAGCAGTACCTTCATGAGTATCACCGATTTTATAGTTTACACCGGTATAGTACAGAATACGCTCTGTTGTGGTAGTTTTACCAGCATCAATATGAGCCATAATACCGATGTTTCTGGTTCTCTCTAATGGATATTCTCTTCCAGCCAATTGGATTTCCTCCTCTTAGAAACGATAGTGAGCAAATGCTTTATTTGCTTCAGCCATCTTATGCATGTCTTCTTTCTTCTTAACAGATGCTCCTGTGTTGTTCATAGCATCTAATAACTCATTAGCCAGTCTTTCTTCCATTGTTTTTTCTCCTCTTTTACGAGCGTACAATGTAATCCAACGAAGAGCTAATGCCTGACGTCTGTCTGCTCTTACCTCGATTGGTACCTGATATGTTGCACCACCGATACGTCTTGCTTTAACTTCTAATACTGGCATGATATTGTTCATTGCTTCTTCAAATACTTCGATTGCTGGTTTTCCAGCTTTTTCTTCCACTCTGGCGAATGCACCGTAAACAATTTTCTGAGCTACACCTTTCTTACCATCTAACATAATGCTGTTGATAAGTTTTGTAACTACCTTGCTGTTGTACATTGGATCAGCCAGAACGTCTCTTTTCTGAGTATGTCCTTTACGTGGCACGTTACTTCCCTCCTTAATCATATCCGATTAAATCATAGGTACTCACACAAACTATCCTGTATGTTCGCACTCGGTAAATCCTATATCTAAACCCGCAGCCACTACTGGGCTTATGGAATCCCGGTACAATTTTAATAGTTCTTTGTGACTTCTATGAATTCATCATAGCAAATTTTGCTTTGCTATTTCTGGATTTTTAAAAGTTACTAATTTTTATTTATTTTTTCGGTCTTTTAGCACCGTATTTAGAACGAGCCTGGCGTCTGTTAGCAACACCTGCTGTATCTAATGTACCACGAATAATGTGATATCTTGTACCTGGTAAGTCTTTTACTCTACCGCCGCGGATAAGAACAACGCTGTGCTCCTGTAAGTTGTGACCTTCTCCTGGAATGTAGCTTGTTACTTCGATTCCGTTAGAAAGACGAACTCTGGCGATTTTTCTAAGAGCAGAGTTAGGTTTTTTAGGTGTAGCAGTCTTAACAGCTGTACAAACACCTCTCTTCTGTGGAGAAGACATATCAGATGTCTTTTTCTGTAAAGAGTTGTAGCTTTTCTGGAGTGCAGGCGCAGTAGATTTTTTAACTGTTGTCTGACGTCCTTTTTTTACTAACTGATTAAATGTTGGCATTCCTTTCACCTCCTGTAAAATTTGCACATTCTTTTATTCACATAAAAGAAATAAGTGGCTGCCAGTTATTCATCACTATGAATAATTCTTTTTTGCGCACAAAAAACTTGCGTATCTTATGCACGCTTTTTCATTATATCCATGGAAATTTCCTGTGTCAAGGATTTTTTATACAAATTTCAATTTTTCTTTTTTCAATAGAAAATTAAACTCTTAAAACAGACTTCCCGGAAAATACCGTAGGGACGGAATTCAAGAAATCCCGCCCCTACGCTTATTATAGAGCCTTAATATATAACCTTTATAATATCATTTTTAAGCATTTCTTACCCATCTTCCGGACGTATCTACATAATATCCATTAATCCACTGTGAAGTTGCCATACTTCCATCCGACTGTACATAGTAATCTCCAATCCACTGTGAAACTGCCATACTTCCATCTCTGTTCAGATAATACCAGCGACCATCTACGGATATCCAGCCGGTCTGCATTGCTCCCCACTGATCCAGGTAATACCAATAACCTCCTACATATACCCAGCCGGTCTGCATTGCTCCCCATTGATCCAGATAGTACCAATGTCCGCCTACGAATACCCAGCCAATCTGCATTACCCCATCTATATTCGCATAATACCAATGTCCGTCTACGGATACCCAGCCGGTCTGCATTGCTCCCCACTGATCCAGATAGTACCAATAGCCTCCTACGGATACCCAACCGGTTTCCATTGCTCCCCACTGATCCAGATAGTACCAATAGCCTCCTACGGATACCCAGCCGGTTTCCATTGCTCCCCACTGTTCCAGATAGTACCAATGTCCGTCTACGAATACCCAACCTGTCTGCATAATTCCGTCTTCATTAAAGTAATACCATTTTTCAGAAATGACTTTCCAGCCAACTGTTCTATTGCCGTTTTCATAATATATCCAGCCGTCTGCAGTTTCTTTCCAGCCGTCCTTTGGCTTTCCGCTATCTGTAACAAATGTAACTTCTCCGCCTTTAGAAACATTTCCTGCTAAATCCACTGCATAAACAGTATAAGTATATTCTTTATTTTTCTCTAAATCTGTAAGCAAATAATAATCTGACTCCGCATCAAATGTTGCAATAATATCTGCTCCGTTTTTCAACTGATATTCAACAACACCTTCATTATCTTCTGACGGAAGCCAGCGAAGCTCTGCTGTTGTTTCTGTAACATTTTCAGCTCTGACTTGTGGTGTTGTAGGAGCTTCTGTGTCAGAATAGTTTCTTGTACCCTCAAGTCTTACTTCCGCTGCTGATGCAAAATTTCCTACTGACTCAACTGCTAACAGCTTCACATATTTTGCTTTTACCGGCTTATCAAAGCGAACTACTTTTACATCTGAGTTTGCTTTCCATTCACCCTGTGCAACCGGTTCACCCCATGTCTGATTATCATCACTTACATAAATTGCATACTTTGTAATAACACCATTTGCTGCTCCCGATCCACCATTTGACTCACGAGGTGTATATACATATCCTGAAATAGTATAGTCGTTTTTCACTTCCAATGTTAAATATCTTTCAGAAGGCGCACAGCCATTCCATGATGTATGCCAAATAGTACCTGTTTTTCCATCCAAAACATTTTCAGGTATATCATTGGAGCTTTCTGTTTCAGAAGAACCTGCAGATGCAGCTAAATCTTCCACAGGAATTATGGAGTCTTCTGCTCCTTCTATCAACTCAACCGTATATACCTCAGATTGCTTTTTATCATTTCCGGTAATTACAATTTGATCTCCTGTATTTAATCTTACTCCTCCTGTTAAAACTGCAGAGCCACGTTTAATTTCTGCTGTAACTCCATTTTCAACAATAATATTATCCATAAATAATCTTGCTGTAACTTTGTCATTTACGTCTAAAACTGCTTTTTTCTTATTCTGATCAATTGTATATTTTTTAGACAACATTTTCAGGGAGCTTTTACCTGATTCATAAGCACCGATATCTGGAATTCCGGCAACTTCATTTCCAAAATAATCACTTCCGCCATTATCAGCAACAGGTACTCCTGAATTTAATGCTGGTGAGTCGTCCTGAAGCTCATAACAACTTAAATCTACTTTATCTCCCGGATATTTTCCTGTTCCACCTTTTCCCGGAGCTTTCAGCTTAGGATCTACAAGCATGTTTGGCGCACCCTCATTATCATCTTTCGGCGCATTACTAAATCCATAGAAAATATTACTTTCCCAGTCAATTGCCCCATCGCCAAACGTATTTGCTTCTACCTTTTCTTTTCCGTCATAATAGAAAATATTATTGTAAAACTTCATTGTCTCATAAGCAGATGCGGCGCTGAATAAGAACAATTTCTCATCCTTTAAAGCACGCTCTGTCATATAAAACGTATTATTGTAAACTTCTGTTCCATAGTTTGCAGCATAAATATCAAACATACCTTGTCTTGGATGTGCATAGTCATTCTGACTGATATTATAGCGGATAATACCATCAAAGCTTCTGTAATTATCACTGATATTACATAACATCATAAAACCGCCCTTATTGTCATGCACATAATTATACTGAACCCATGTGCGATCATTTAAGGCATCAATTTCAATACCCTGAGAGTCGTTAGATGCAGTTGCTCCTGCTCCGCTTCGAATATCATAAACTTCATTAAACTGGAATATTGTATCATCTGAATTCCAGTTAAACATTCCTACTGCAGCGCCGCCACCTTCTGTTGCCGGTCTTAAACATGTTCTGGTTACAAGGTTTTTCTCTGCCACTGCATCTTTACAGTTATCGATAATCAAGCCGTCTCCGTCAACATCATGAATATAGTTATTACCTAAATAGAAGTCTTCATAAGGGAAATAATCATATCCTTTTGTTCCATAATCAAACGGTCCCCATTTTTCATCTGTACGATAAGACCATGGTGTAAGGAAATTAATTCCCGAACGTCCTACATCATATATTTCACAATTTGTAATACGAATATCATTAATTCTGGTAGGTGTTGAATTTTCTCTGTTTCTCTGTTCGTTTGTAATAACATTCATTGTAATACCACCGGAAGATTTACCAATATTCGTTCCCGGTCCGTGGAAACCATGGATTTCAACATTATCAATGTAAAAATGTTCCAATTCTCCGATATCTTCTCCCGCAATATTGATGCCACTGCGGTATACATCATTTTTACTGTTTCCAATATAAACATCACTACCCTTGGTAATGTAATCTTTTCCTCTTGGATCTACAATCTCAAGGTCACTTACTTCCCAATACTCTTGGTTATAAAAGCGAATAACATGATTTACTTTAACATTTTTCACCATAGCGTTGGCGCTCATTAAATACGGGACTGTCCAATTTTCTCCCGGCATTAATTTAGGTTTTTCTTCTCCGTCACCATAGCTGCCGATTTTAATTGGATTTCCGTCTTCACCTGATCCCTGTGGCTGAAATGCTCCTACAAAAGTTTCTCCTTTTTTAAAGCGAATTTCATCACCCGGAATAAAAGTAAGTGTATTTAACTTATCAATTGTCTGAAATGCCTTTTCCGGTGAAAGACCATCGTTGCTATCTGATCCATTTGTGCTGTCTACATAAAAAATATTACTTTGTGTTGCGGGAATTTCAAAAAAGCCTGATACAGGCGCCTGCTCCTGATAAGAAACCTTTACTTCTACTTTCTGAGCTTTCTCTGCACTTCCACGCATTTTATCAAATGTGACAGTTACTTCTGCATTTTCTTTATTATAAGTAAAATTATTTACTTTCAGCGCTTCTTCTTTTCCTCCATCTATCTGATATTTCCATGTAAAGTCTTCGTTTACAGGTGCAACGGTAGGATTTTTATCTAATGCCACTGTTACTTTCCCGTTCTCTGCCGTTACACTTTTAATAGAAGCATTTACAACCTCTTCCCCTGATTTTTCCACAGTGAAATCTAATGGAATATTCTGTCCTTTGTATGTAAAAACAACATCTACCTGCTGTTCCACAGGAGCTTTCTGTATTTCATCAAATTTCAATACCAGCGTATTATCTTTCATGGACTCCTGTGCCAGTTTTAATTCCTTTGGCGCAGCTGCATCAATGCTTGTTTTATATGTAGCAGAAAATGCGTTTACATCCGGATTTGTTCCTTCACGAAAAACGACCTCCAGCTGTCCGTTTTTGATACTCACTTTTTGAATATCACTTTTAATTTCTACAACAGCGTCATCAAAATAAGATACGACACCACCGTCTGCTTCTATCCACTCATATACACGGGCATCATTTTCTCCGCTATACACAAAATCCAGTGTATACTCTTTCCATTCTGTAGAATCAATCTTTACTTTTATTTCGTCCCCGCCATAATTTTTTACACCAATCCAATGTTTCGCACTTTCACTGTTTGAAGAAAGCTTTGCCCAAACACGAAACGTATAAGTCATACCTTTTTGCAGTCCGGGAATATCCTGCTCTAAGGATGTATCCTTTTTCGATAATTTTACAGAAGTTTTTCCTTCATGTGCCTGCTCTGTTGTTTTTTCTGCTGACTGCCACGCATGCCAATTCCCTGCATGAGACTGTCCATTCGCAGGACTTAAGGGCGTATCCTCTTCAAAAGTGGAATTTCTAGATAAATTCTCATTGCTGTAAACAGACTCTGCCGCTACATTTCTTATTCCTGAAATCACCGGCACTCCACTGGTCGCTGATACTGCTATCGCCATGAAAAGCGCCAGTATCTTTTTCTTATAGTTTTTCTTTACCATACCATCTTCTCCTTTTCCTGTGTTTACACACTTATTTTTTATTCGAACTCTGCCGAATTGTTCTCCGCCACAGTCTGAATCATTTCTGGGTATAATTCTGTACGAATATAACTGTATATTACAGCATCTTGATTTTCCTCAAATCCACTTACTTCATATTTTACGTCTTTTATAATGACTTCTCTTTCCTGATTATCTTTCTCATCGTGATATAAATCATTTATATTGCCCGTTTCAAGAAAATCAGCCAAACCCATATCCGATTTTCCAAGAAAATTTAATTGTTCTCTGTCTGCTGTAATTGTTTTTGTTACGCTATTTTGAGTCACTTCATACACAACCTCTGAACGGATTTTTACCTTATTTCCGCCTTCTTCATAATATTTTTTAGCAGCCTTTATCATGGCTTTATCTACGTTTTGTTGTAAATAATTACAAATACCAAGTTCTAACTCATCCCGCTGATATTGAAAAAAAGTTTGCAATGTAAATTCTTCTAAACCATACACTTTTTCACCATTTGCTATTTTAACCTTTCTGGAGTCATTTTCCTGTTCCATTTGTAATTTTAAATGTTCAAAAGAATATGGATCACAAAGTCCTAATTTACTTCCTACATAAAATTCTGCATTTACATAATTTGCATACTCTCTGGTTTTCTTATCCAGATACTGCCTGTCTTTTTTCTTTGGATTTTCTTTTTCAACAAAAGACTGATAAAATTGATATTCCTCCCGACTGACTATACGTGTGTACCCTTTATAATCTTTTATCTGCGATACCACCATAGGTGTCTCTTCCTTATGGATTACCTTCTTCATTAGAAATCCAGCAAAAAGTAATATTGCAAAAAGCACAAAAAAACTTACACAAAACACTCTTTTTTTACTCTTCAACTTCTGTTCAACCTCTCATCTTATTTTTTAATTTATAGTATTTTTGACAATATGAAATATATATGTATTGGTCATTCTACTATGTTTTTATTATTTTTATCCTTAATACATAACATTTTGCACAGCAACTTTATATTATCATTATACTAATTCACCTTTTCTATTGCTCGCATAATCCTCTCCTTTTAAGACCTTTTTTTATATAATTCGGAACTTCATATTTACTTTTCACGTTTTTCATTCTATAATTTATTCATACATTTCAAGCAGGAGGACACTATGAAACAGGGAAACAAATATCTGCCTTTATGTGTTAATTTTATCTCAGGAGCTACTATACAATATCGAAGCAATCACTATCATTTTCCAAAGCATCTTCATACCAGTTGTGAACTTTATTTAATTAAATCCGGCACATGTTCTATGGCTGTGAATAATCAAGTTATCCAGTGTGAACCGGATGATTTCGTATTTCTATTGCCTAATGTTGTGCACTCCTTTTATTTAAATGATGACGACTCCTGTGAATTTTATCATATTCACTTTTCTTCAGAACTGCTTTCTCAGATTACTTTAGAAGAAAATTCTTCTATAAATTTATTGCATTCCCTGTTCTTTTGCTGTTCTTCTTTACATAAGCAAACCGTAACTCCGGAAATTAAAAAGGCTGTTTGCTCAATTATTGAACTCTATAATTCGTCTTATTCCTTCATTGATACAGCTAATATTAATTTGTATCTAATCCGTATCACATTGCTGATTTTGAAATCATATGGTGATATACCCGTTACACAAATGCCCGCCAAAACACAAAGCCAATATATTTCTTTTACGCTGCATTACATAGAAAAAAATTATATGAACAAGGTCATGATTGACGACATTGCAGATAGGCTTAACATATCCGGCCGATACCTAAGTAAAATCTTTTCTCAATACATGAATATCTCTCTCGGAAATTATATCAATATATACCGAATTAATCAGGCAATCCATTTTATGTCTACTACTGACCTTAATCTCACAGAAATAGCGGGTATGATTGGTTTAAAAGATTCGCAACATTTCTCTAAGCTTTTTTTTAACATTATAGGAATTACTCCTTCTCAATACCGAAAATTTATTTCAAAAAAGAAAAGAAAAAGAGATATTCCAAAATAGGTGTCTTCATAAACCTATTTTGAAATATCTCTGTTTTCTGATTTTTATCTTTGTAAAAGATTATTCCTCTTCAGTAATTTCTTCTTCCACTTCGTCAGCTTCTTCTGCTTTCTCAGTTTCCATTTCTTCTACTGTTTCTTCAACGATTTCTTCATCTTCGAAAAATTCGTCTTCTAATTCTTCCTCTTCTCCGTCTGTATCCAGTTTGATATTGGCATATTTCTTCATACCTGTTCCGGCAGGGATTAACTTACCAATAATAACGTTTTCTTTCAGACCGATAAGTGGGTCAACTTTTCCTTTAATCGCTGCTTCTGTCAGAACCTTTGTTGTTTCCTGGAAGGAAGCTGCTGATAAGAAGGAGTTTGTTGCCAGAGAAGCTTTTGTAATACCCAGCATAACCTGTTTTCCGTCTGCCGGTTCTTTTCCTTCCTGAATAAGTTTTTCGTTCTCTTCTTCGAAGTCAAGGACGTCAACCAATGTTCCCGGAAGGAATTCTGTATCACCGTTGTTCTCAATGCGGATTTTCTTCAGCATCTGACGAACAATAACCTCAACGTGCTTATCATTGATTTCTACACCCTGAAGGCGGTATACTCTCTGAACCTCACGGATCATGTAATCCTGTACCGCACGAACACCTTTAATTCTAAGGATATCATGTGGATTTACAGAACCTTCTGTCAGCTCATCTCCGGCTTCCAGATAATCCCCGTCCTGAATTTTAATACGGGAACCGTAAGGAATTAAGTATGTCTTACTTTCTCCGCTTTCATTATCCGTTACAATGATTTCACGTTTTTTCTTTGTATCTTTAAGAGTAGCAACACCCTTAATTTCAGTAATAATTGCAAGACCTTTTGGTTTTCTTGCTTCAAAAAGCTCTTCGACACGAGGAAGACCCTGTGTGATATCGCCGCCGGCAACACCACCGGTATGGAAAGTACGCATGGTAAGCTGTGTACCCGGTTCACCGATAGACTGAGCAGCAATAATACCAACAGTTTCACCTACCTGTACAGGTTCACCTGTTGCCATGTTTGCACCGTAACATTTTGCACAAACACCGATGTGGCATTTACAGGTAAGAATTGTACGGATTTTAACTGCATCGTAAGGCTTACCTTCTGCATTTACACCTTCGTTTACTACACGGGCAGCACGTTTTGGTGTAATCATATGGTTTGCTTTAACAATAACATTTCCGTCTTTATCCTTAATTGTCTCACAGGAGAAACGTCCTGTAATACGTTCCTGAAGGCTTTCGATTTCTTCTTTACCATCGACAAAAGCTTTTACCCACATTCCCGGAATTTCGCCTTTGCTTTCACAGCAATCTACTTCGCGTACAATCAGTTCCTGTGATACGTCAACAAGACGTCTTGTCAGGTAACCGGAGTCAGCTGTACGCAGCGCTGTATCGGACAGACCTTTACGAGCACCATGAGCAGACATAAAGTACTCCAATACGTCAAGACCTTCACGGAAGTTAGACTTAATAGGCAACTCGATTGTGTGACCTGTTGTATCGGCCATCAAACCACGCATACCTGCAAGCTGTTTGATCTGCTTGTCAGAACCACGGGCACCGGAGTCAGCCATCATAAAGATGTTGTTGTATTTATCAAGACCTGTAAGCAGCGCTTTTGTCAAAGCATCGTCAGTCTTTTTCCATGTATCAACAACTTCTTTGTAACGTTCTTCTTCTGTGATAAGACCACGTTTGAAGTTCTTTGTAATCAAGTCTACAGTATCCTGTGCCTGTTTGATCATTTCCGGTTTCTGTGGAGGCACTGTCATATCAGAAATGGAAACGGTCATGGCAGCTCTTGTGGAATATTTGTATCCCATTGCTTTAATTGCATCCAGCACTTCTGCTGTCTTTGTTGCGCCATGTGTATTGATAACTTTTTCCAAAATCTGTTTTAACTGTTTTTTACCTACGAGGAAATCTACTTCCGGAAGAAGTTCATTTCCTGGGATTGTTCTGTCTACAAATCCTAAATCCTGTGGAAGGATTTCGTTAAATAACAGACGTCCCAATGTGGACTGAACTTTTCCTCTTAAGAAGTTTCCGTCTGCCATACGTCTTTCCACATAAACGAAAATCTTAGTCTGTAAAGTAATTGCCTGATTTTCATAAGCCAAAATTGCTTCATTTAAATCTTTAAATACTTTACCTTCACCCTTATATCCCGGTCTTTCCTGTGTTAAGTAGTAAATACCGAGAACCATATCCTGAGAAGGAACGGCAACCGGACCACCGTCAGATGGTTTCAGAAGGTTGTTTGGTGAAAGCAGAAGGAAACGGCACTCTGCCTGAGCTTCTACGGACAATGGAAGGTGAACAGCCATCTGGTCACCGTCGAAGTCCGCGTTGAACGCTGTACATACCAGCGGATGTAGCTTAATCGCTTTACCTTCAACTAAGATTGGCTCGAACGCCTGAATACCTAATCTATGCAGAGTAGGTGCTCGGTTCAGCATAACAGGATGCTCTTTAATAACGTCTTCTAAGACATCCCAAACTGCAGGTTCAAGCTTTTCAACCATTTTCTTTGCATTTTTAATGTTGTGTGCAGTACCGTTGCTTACCAGCTCTTTCATAACAAATGGCTTAAACAATTCGATTGCCATTTCTTTTGGAAGACCACACTGGTAAATTTTAAGCTCAGGTCCTACAACGATAACAGAACGTCCTGAGTAGTCAACACGTTTACCTAACAGGTTCTGACGGAAACGTCCTGATTTACCTTTCAGCATATCAGAAAGGGATTTCAGTGCTCTGTTACCAGGTCCTGTTACAGGACGGCCACGGCGTCCGTTATCAATGAGAGCATCAACTGCTTCCTGCAGCATTCTCTTTTCATTACGAACGATGATATCCGGTGCGCCCAACTCTAACAGTCTTTTCAGACGGTTATTTCTGTTGATAATTCTTCTATATAAATCATTTAAGTCAGATGTTGCGAAACGACCACCGTCCAACTGTACCATTGGACGTAAATCTGGCGGAATAACAGGAACAACTGTCATAATCATCCATTCCGGTCTGTTTCCTGACTCTCTGAAAGCTTCAACAACTTCCAGACGTTTTACAATACGTGCGCGTTTCTGTCCTGTAGAGTCTTTTAAACCGGCTTTTAACTCTTTGGACTCTCTTTCTAAGTCGATAGATGCCAGAAGCTCCTGAATAGCTTCTGCACCCATACCAACTCTAAAACTGTCACCGTATTTTTCTCTTGCATCCTGATATTCTTTTTCTGTCAGAACCTGTTTGTACTGTAAATCTGTTGTTCCTGCATCTAAAACGATGTAGTTCGCAAAGTACAATACCTTTTCCAGAGTTCTTGGAGACAGGTCAAGAATAAGTCCCATTCTGGAAGGAATACCCTTAAAATACCAGATATGAGAAACCGGTGCGGCAAGTTCAATATGTCCCATACGCTCTCTACGAACAGATGCTTTTGTTACTTCAACACCACATCTGTCACAGATAACGCCTTTATAACGGATTTTCTTATATTTACCGCAGTGACATTCCCAGTCTTTGCTTGGTCCGAAAATTCTTTCGCAGAAAAGACCGTCTTTTTCCGGTTTTAATGTTCTATAATTGATGGTTTCCGGTTTTTTCACCTCACCATGAGACCATTCGCGGATTTTCTCCGGAGATGCCAGTCCGATTTTGATGGCATCAAAGGTCATCGGCTGATATACCTCTTTGTTTGCTGTTTCCGGCATTGTGGACTCCTTTCCTAATTACTCATCAAGAGCATCTTCATCTAAGTCTAAGAAAACATCTTCATCTGTGTCTTCTTCCACATCTACTAATTCTTCGCCTTCGAATTCCTGTTTGGAAAATCCGTGGCTTCCGTAGTCCTCATTGTCATTGCCTCTGGAGTCACCCTCGATAATGGAACGCATATCTGTATCGCCATAATCGATATTCTCCATAATTTCAACTTCTGTCATATCTTCTCTAAGAACTCTTACATCAAGTCCTAAGGACTGTAATTCTTTCAAGAGTACCTTGAAGGATTCCGGAATACCCGGTTCAGGAATATTGTCACCCTTAATAATTGCTTCGTAAGTTTTCACACGTCCGATAACATCATCAGATTTTACTGTCAGGATTTCCTGCAGTGTGTAAGATGCACCGTAAGCTTCCAGTGCCCAAACCTCCATCTCTCCGAAACGCTGTCCGCCGAACTGAGCTTTACCACCCAATGGCTGCTGTGTTACTAAGGAGTATGGACCTGTGGAACGTGCATGGATTTTATCATCTACCAGATGATGCAGCTTCAGGTAGTGCATGTGTCCGATTGTTACAGGGCTGTCGAAGTATTCTCCTGTACGTCCGTCACGCAGTCTTACTTTTCCGTCTCTGGAGAGAGGAACTCCCTTCCAAAGCTCTCTGTGTGCTTTGTTTTCGTCTAAGAACTGCATTACTTCAGGTCTTAATGTATCTTCGTATTTTTTACGGAATTCTTCGAAATCTTCTGTATTTACATAATCATTTGCTAATTCCAGTGTATCCTGAATATCGTTTTCGTTTGCACCATCGAAAACAGGTGTCGCGATATTAAATCCTAATGCTTTCGCAGCAAGACTTAAATGGATTTCAAGAACCTGTCCGATATTCATACGAGAAGGCACACCAAGCGGATTTAATACGATGTCCAGAGGACGTCCGTTTGGCAGGAATGGCATATCTTCTACTGGGAGTACACGGGAAACAACACCCTTGTTACCATGACGACCAGCCATTTTATCACCAACAGAGATTTTTCTCTTCTGTGCAATATAAATACGAACTGCCTGATTTACACCAGGAGATAATTCATCACCATTTTCTCTTGTAAATACTTTTGCATCCACTACGATACCGTATTCACCATGAGGTACTTTCAGGGAAGTATCACGAACTTCTCTTGCTTTTTCACCAAAGATTGCACGAAGCAGTCTTTCTTCTGCAGTAAGCTCTGTTTCTCCCTTTGGAGTAACTTTACCAACCAGAATATCTCCGGCTCTTACTTCTGCACCGATACGGATGATACCTCTTTCATCCAGATCTTTTAACGCATCATCACCTACACCAGGTACATCTCTTGTAATTTCTTCCGGCCCTAATTTTGTATCTCTGGCTTCAGCTTCATACTCTTCAATATGAACAGATGTATAAACATCGTCCATAACCAGTCTTTCACTTAAAAGAACAGCATCCTCGTAGTTATAACCTTCCCATGTCATAAATCCGATAAGAGGGTTCTTACCAAGAGCTAATTCACCATTAGAAGTAGATGGACCATCTGCAATAACCTGACCAGCTTCTACGTGCTCGCCTTTTACAACGATTGGTCTCTGGTTGTAGCAGTTACTCTGGTTACTTCTCATGAATTTTGTCAGATGATAAATGTCTTTTGTTCCATCATCATTTTCCATAATAATTTCTTTAGAAGCAGCACATTCTATAGTACCGGATTTTTTTGCAACAACACAAACACCGGAGTCTACAGCTGCTTTTGATTCCATACCTGTACCAACTACAGGAGCTTCTGTTGTAAGAAGCGGAACTGCCTGACGCTGCATGTTAGATCCCATCAGCGCACGGTTAGCATCGTCATTCTGAAGGAAAGGAATTAATGCAGTAGCAACGGAGAACACCATCTTAGGTGATACGTCCATGTACTCGAACATCTGACGTTCATATTCCTGTGTTTCTTCTCTATAACGACCAGATACGTTTTTATGAATGAAATGTCCTTCTTCATCCAATGGCTCATTCGCCTGAGCAACATGGTAAATATCTTCTTCGTCCGCTGTCATGTAAACAACTTCGTCTGTTACTCGTGGATTTTTCGGATCAGTTCTGTCAATTTTTCTGTATGGCGCTTCTACAAAACCATACTCATTAATTCTTGCGTAAGATGCAAGAGAGTTAATCAAACCGATGTTTGGACCTTCAGGAGTTTCAATCGGACACATTCTTCCGTAATGGGAATAGTGAACATCTCGAACTTCAAATCCAGCTCTGTCTCGTGACAAACCACCAGGTCCCAATGCAGATAAACGTCTCTTATGTGTCAGCTCACCCAATGGGTTGTTCTGATCCATGAACTGAGACAACTGGGAAGAACCAAAGAATTCTTTCACCGCTGCTGTTACCGGTTTAATATTAATCAGGGACTGTGGTGAAATTCCCTCTAAATCCTGAGTTGTCATTCTTTCACGTACCACTCTTTCCAATCTGGAAAGACCAATTCTATACTGGTTCTGTAAAAGTTCACCAACTGCTCTGATACGTCTGTTTCCTAAGTGGTCAATATCATCATCTGTACCAAGACCATATTCCAAGTGCATGTTATAGTTAATGGAAGCTAAAATATCTTCTTTTGTAATATGCTTCGGAATAAGCTCGTGGATTTCTCTCTTAATTGCATCCTTGATATCATCCAGCTCTTCATTTTCTTCTAAGATTTTCGCAAGTACCGGATAGTAAACTAATTCTGTAACACCCAGCTCTTTTAATTCTTCATCGCTTAAATCTACATAATTCTTCAGGTCTACTGCCATACTGGACAGCACTTTGATATTACGCTCTTCGCCCTGTATCCATACATAAGGAACAGCTGCATTCTGAATGGTATCAGCCAGCTCCTGACTCACAACAGTACCTGCTTCGGCAATAATTTCACCGGTTGTCACATCAACCACTTCTTCCGCAAGCATGTGTCCTGCAATACGGTTACGAAGAAGAAGCTTCTTATTAAATTTGTAACGACCTACTTTTGCCAAATCGTAACGGCGAGCATCAAAGAACATACTTGTAATCAAGCTCTCTGCGCTTTCTACTGCCAGAGGTTCACCCGGACGGATTTTCTTATATAATTCCAGCAGACCTTCCTGATAGCTTTCGGAAGTGTCTTTTGTAAAGCTGGCTAAAATCTTTGGTTCTTCGCCGAACAAATCTATAATTTCTGCATTCGTACCAATTCCTAAAGCACGAATCAAAACGGTAATAGGGACTTTTCTTGTTCTGTCTACACGTACATAGAATACGTCATTGGAGTCTGTTTCGTATTCCAGCCATGCACCCCTGTTCGGGATAACTGTTGAGGAATACAGGGTTTTACCCAGTTTATCGTGTGCGATTGCATAATAAATACCTGGTGAACGTACTAACTGGCTGACGATAACACGTTCAGCTCCGTTAATTACAAACGTACCAGTTGCTGTCATAAGTGGCAAATCACCCATGAAAATTTCATGTGTGGTAATTTCGCCGTTTTCTTTGTTGTGTAATCTTACCTTTACCTTTAAAGGTGCAGCGTATGTTGCATCTCTTTCTTTACATTGCTCGATGGTATATTTCTTTTCATCTTCACACAAAGTAAAGCCAACAAATTCCAAGCTTAATTTACCGCTATAATCTGCGATTGGAGAGATATCTTCAAAAACTTCATTTAAGCCTTCGTCCAGAAACCACTGGTAAGAGTCTTTCTGAACCTCAATGAGGTTCGGCATCTCCAGTACCTCTTTCTGGCGCTGGTATGACATTCTCATGGCCTTACCATTAGTTACGGAACGGATTCTGTTTTTCTCCATTGACGTTTCACCCCTTGTATGTTTTAATTTAAATTAATGCAGGAGTCTCTTTTTTATAGACTCCTAGGCATAACTTGCCATAATAGTGCATTTCTCACTATATCACCTTTTGTCAACAGTGTCAATAGCTTTCCTTATTTTTTTTCGTAACAGTTCAGCCATGCACAAATCCAACAAAAATGGATTGGCAAGCCTGCTTGCAACAAGACAATTTTGTTGGATTTGTATATGGCGCTCTGCCATAAGCGAGAATTTGCGCTGCATTGCAGCGTATAGGTGGTGAAACCACCAATTCGAGCTGATATGGCTGAACTGTTACTTTTTTTCAAATCCAATGTAACAAACCATTCAGAGTAATCGGCTGCGTAAAAAGAGCCTGCGCCTTTTACAAGACGCAGACTCCTCTTTTCATCTCTTATTTCTCTGTACCATGACTTCCACAGTCACAGCCGCCTTTTTTAGAACAGCAGCCCCCCGACGGACACCCGATACATTTTGTACCGCTCTTTTTCGCTTTTACAATATAAGCCACAGCAGCTCCCACTGCTAAAAGCAAAATTCCTGCTACCAATAAATTTGCCATATACATACTCCTCTCCATTATCTGTATCTATGCGTGCAGGCTGTATTTTGCACCAAATGCTTTCTGTGTTCTTCTTGATAATACTACTAAAACACCTGCCATTACAAGCACTGCCGCCAGTCCCGGAAGAAAACCTGCTCCCAAAGAACCTGTTGTTATCAACGTTCCAATCTGGTATACAAAAAACGCAATGGTATACCCTGTTCCTAATTGTAAGGCAATACCGCCCCACAGCCATTTTTTATCCTGCATTTCAGAATTCATTGCTCCAAGAGCCGCAAAGCAAGGCGGTGTAAAAAGATTAAACATCAGATACGCCAAAGCCGCCACTTTCGTAAGTCCCATAACAGCAGCAACCTCGTTTCCGCCTCCTACTAACGCCAATTCCTCTGTGTCAATAAAGTTTGTAAGCCCATATACAACTGCCAATGTTCCCACCACATTTTCTTTTGCAATAAATCCGGTAATGGCTGCCGCTGCCAACTGCCATACACCAAATCCCAAAGGAATTAAAAGCACAGCAAAGGGAGATGCAACAGATGCTAAAATGGAAGTGTTTTCCATTCCTTCTTCCACAACCTGAAACTGCCAGTTAAAGCTCTGCATAATCTGTACCACAGTATTACATACTAAAATAATTGTTCCCGCTTTTACAATATATGCCTTACCACGGGAAAGCATAGATAAAGTCGCTCTCTTTAAGCTTGGAACTTTATATTCCGGAAGCTCTATAATAAAGAAGGATTTCCTGAATTTATATCCTGTAATTTTCTTTACCAAAAGTGCCCCTAAAAAAATCAACACAATTCCCACCAGATACATCATAGGTCCTACCCACGCCGCATCTGCAAAAAACGCTCCTGCAAATAAAGCAATAACCGGTAGTTTTGCCCCACAAGGCATAAACGGTGTCAGCATAGCCGTTGCTCTGCGCTCTCTTTCATTACGAATGGTTCGACAGGACATAATTCCCGGAATTGCGCATCCTGTACCGATTACCATAGGAATAACAGATTTACCGGAAAGTCCCACTCTTTTAAAAATCGGATCCAGTACCACCGTTGCCCTTGCCATATATCCGCAGTCTTCTAAGAGAGCAATCAGGAAATACATAACCATTACAAGAGGCAGAAATCCTACCACAGCGCCTACCCCGCCAATAATACCGTCTACCAAGAGCGCCTGTAAAAATGGATTTGCATTTTCTACCATTCCCGCTGCCCAGCCTTGAAAGGCTTCTATCCAACCTACCAACCAGTCAGCAATCCAAGTCCCTACTGTGGACTGGGAAATGTAAAACACAAGAAACATCACCGCTGCGAAAATGGGAATTCCCACAAACTTATTAGTAAGAACAGCATCAATTTTGTCCTGTTTATTTTTGTCCCTTGTAAAAACTTTCCTCTTTTCTACTTCTTTTACAATACCATTTACAAAAGCAAAACGCTTTCTATCTGCCGCTTCTACTTCTGCTTTATTCTGGAGATTAATCTCCTCCTGAACATAAGGCGCTTTCTGCACGCAGCCCTTTAACATGACCGCTTTATTCACCACTTCTTTTAATCCTTCATGCCCTGCTGACGTAGATACTGTTTGAATAACCGGACACCCCAATCTCTCGGATAGCAAAGAGAGATTAATTTCTGTCTTTTTCTTCTGTGTAATATCACTTTTGTTCAAGGCAACCACCATAGGAATTCCTAATTCTAAAAGCTGTGTAGTAAAAAACAAACTTCTGCTTAAATTCGTAGCGTCTACAATGTTAATGATCACATCCGGACTTTCATTTTTTACATAGCTACTGGTAATACTCTCCTCCGATGTAAAGGGAGACATGGAATATGCCCCCGGCAAATCCACAGCAATCAATTCTTCTGTTCCTTCAAAATAACCTTTCCGAATAGGACTTTCTATTTTGTCCACCGTAACACCTGCCCAGTTTCCCACTCGCTCATTTCTTCCTGTGAGGGCATTATACATCGTAGTTTTTCCACTATTGGGATTTCCCGCTAACGCAATTCTCATCATTACTCTCCTTCTTTCAATTAGTTCATGCTAACTCACTCTTTTAAAAGAAGAACTCCGCTTTGCAGAATTCTTTTTTCTGCGACAGACCGTTTCGCAAACCCTGTCTATATTAGAATAGCCTGTGCCAAATCTGTATCCATATTATATCTGGCATCTTTTAAGGAAACTACACAGCCGCCTTTCCGCTTTGAAATTACGGTAACAGGCTCACCACTGTAACATCCCAAGGAAAACAAGAACGCATCCAGTTCCTCATCTTCTGTGGCAATACCTTTTACAATATATTCTTTTCCTTCTTGCGCTTCTGATAAGTTCATAACTATTGACACACTCCATTTCTTTTGAGTTATTCGCAACTTACTAAAGTTAGTTTATACTAATTTTTTATATTTGTCAATAGTCTTTTTTTATTTCATTCCCATAAACACTGCCTGTTTCACCATCAAACGTTTTGTATGATATACCACGCCCACTCTCTGTTTTTTCATAGCTGCCATATAAAATACAACTCCCAATGCAGCCCACAACAGAACAATGCTCCACTCATAAACAGACATAGCCGCCGGCGCGCCCGGTATATACATAAAAAGCATAATTCCACAGGAAACCACTGCTGCAACACCTGTAAACATACCATATTTTACTTTGTACGGTCTTTCCATCTTAGGTTCTTTTCTTCTCAATTTAATGAAAGAAGCAGATACAAGGAAATAAGCAATCACAATGGCAAAAGCCCCCGCATTTGACAACCACGTCAACATATTTTCACCTAAAAACGGCGCAAGTGAGGTCACTGCCGCAATTAGTAAAATAGCATTCACCGGTGTTCCATACCTTTTATGCTTCTTAGCCAGAAATGACGGAAGCATTCCTTCTTCTGCCATTGCACAAATGGCATGGCTGCATCCCACATAAAAGGAGTTCCAACTGGTAATAATTCCGCAAATACCACCCATAATCAATACCTTTGAAGCAATGGCGCTGCCCATATAAGCTTTCTGCATAGCATCCGCAGATGCCATTCCCGATACAGCAAGCTCACCGCTTGTCATAGAAAGAGAAACTCCGAAAATAATCATCGCATACCAAAAGATTGCCATTACAACAGATAAAACCAAAAGCTTTCCTATCTTCTTATAAGGAATATTCATCTCTCCTGCCACCTGAGGAATAACATCAAATCCCATAAGCATAAACGGCGTCATTACTGCCACGGTAATAATTCCTGCCGCTCCGTTTACAACCGGAGCATCAATATTTGCCATGCTTCCATTTACTGCCGAACCACCCATCAAAGCCAACCCTACCGCTGCAATAATTAAAGTACAAACCGTCTGAAGCAAAGCTGCATTTTTTGTGCCGAAATAATTCACTGCTGCCACAGACAAGGAACTGATAACACCTACCAGCACCCATGTAACATAAATATCAGAACCGTTCACAGTGTACATATACCCTTTTACATAGCCGGGGAAAAGATACTGCAAAACACTTGGAAAAGCAACTGCTTCAAAAGCAATTACCGCAATATATCCCAAAATCATGCTCCATGTACAGATAAAGGATGCCTTTTTTCCAAATGCACGTTTAGAAAATTCCTGACATCCTCCGTTTCTTGGCATAGCTGACGTAAGCTCTGCATAGACCTTTCCAACAAACAAAACCATGATACCGCCTAAGATAAAAGCTAAAATCGCACCAAAGGTGCCGGCCTTTGTAATCCATTCGCCGGACATGACTACCCAGCCCCAACCAATCATTGCTCCAAATGCAAGCGTGATTGCATCTAATTTTCCTAATCCTTTTTTCTTCATAACCAACACCTACTTTTCTCTGCTAAAACACTACCTCGTTACCTTTGACAACTTTATTATATTACTAAGTTGTCAGTTTTGCAAGATGTATTTTGCAATAATTGTAAAAATGGTTTAAAATAAAAAAAAGACTACAAAACAGATGAGGGAAGCTTATGGAAGGAAAAAAAGAAAAAACAGGCAATATTCCAAAATATGAACAAATTGCCGCAGACATTGCATATCAGATAGTGGAAGGTACTTACAAGGAAGGGGAAAAAATTTATGCCCGCTCCTCTATCGGAAGCAGATATAATGTTTCATCAGAAACTGCCAGACGGGCGGTTTGTGTATTGGCAGATTGGGATATTGTAGAAGTAGAGAAAAACAGCGGCGTAATCATTACGTCGATATTAAACGCCAAAAATTTTCTGTCTCAGCATCAACAGACACAGTCTATTTATTCTCTGAAAAGCAAGATTATGGACAGCGTGGAACGGCAAAAACAGGAAAATAAAGAGCTGCAAAAACATTTAACAGAATTGATTGAGCAAATAGAATGTTACAGAGCCACGAACCCCTTTATCCCGCATGAATTGATTATCTCAGAAGAAACACCTTATTTAAATAAATCCATTGCAGAGGTTAATTTCTGGCAGGAAACCTTCGCTACCGTCATTGCAATAAAGCGAAACGGAAACATTATTATGTCTCCGGGGCCGAAAGCCGTATTCCGCCTAAATGACATTTTTTATTATACCGGAAACGAAGACTGTTACAGAAGAGTACAGGAATTTATGTACCCGAAAATATAAACAGGAATTATGCCGCAGTACAATTTCCTATGAAATAAAACAAACCCCATTGTCATTGCGACAATGGGGTTCAATATTTTACTCAAATTATTTAAGAGTAACTTTAGCGCCTTCTGCTTCAAGTTTTGTTTTGATTTCTTCAGCTTCTGCTTTAGATGCGCCTTCTTTTAATACTTTAGGAGCTCCGTCTACAACTTCTTTAGCTTCTTTTAAGCCTAAGCCTGTTGCTTCACGAACAACTTTGATAACTTTAACTTTGTTTGGTCCAACTTCTGTTAATTCTACGTCGAACTCATCTTTTTCTTCTGCTGCTTCTGCTGCACCGCCTGCTGCTGCAACTACAACACCTGCTGCTGCAGATACACCAAATTCTTCTTCACAAGCTTTTACTAATTCGTTTAATTCTAATACGGATAATTCTTTGATAGCTTCAATAAATTCAGCTGTTGTTAATTTTGCCATTATTATTTACCTCCAATTTTTCATTTATAAATTATTTTTCTTTGCCTTTTCGGCGTCTCATACAAACTTCTGATTAAGCCTGCTGCTCTGCAATCTGGTTAAGCACACGAGCGAAGTTTGCAATAGGTGACTGGATACTTCCAAGCAATTTTCCAAGAAGTTCTTCTCTTGAAGGAACCTGGGAAAGTGCTTCGATTCCTGCCTTATCATAGTAAGTGTCTTCTACAACACCTGCTACTAATTCCAGTGTTGGAACTGTTTTTGCGTATTTAGCCAGAATTCTTGCCGGTGCTGTTGCATCTTCTGTACATACAGCTAAAGCATTTGTTCCTTCTAAATGCTGGCATAAATCTTCACAAGCTGTTCCTTTGAATGCAAAGTTCATCATTGTGTTTTTGTAAACTTTGTAAACAACTCCAGCTTCTCTTAATTCCTTACGCATCTGTGTATCCTGTTCAACATTGATACCTTTGTAGTTTACTAAAACTACTGCTGCTGCATCTTTAATGCTGTTGGAAATCTCTTCTACGACAGGTTTTTTAAGTTCTACTTTTGCCATGAATTAGTGCACCTCCTTGTTTTTTTAGGCTGCGCTGCTCAAAATTAAGAAAACCTCTTTGCACAAGACAAAGAGGTTCAAAATCAATCTTATCTATAAAGAATGAATGTTTCCTCGGCAGGCGTTTTTATCCTTATGCCTTGCGGCACCTGCTGTCTTCGGCAGCTATTCCTTTGATAAGGTAACATATTTACAGTTGCTTGTCAACTACTTTTTTACAATTCATTATCTTGCAAAATAAAATTGCCACTGCTGTACTTACTGCCGTTGCCACAATCCCCGGTCCTACAATCGCCGTTGGATTGACGCTTCCATACTGACTTCGATAAGCAATAATATTCACCGGTATTAGCTGCAAGGAAGAAATATTCAAAATCAAAAAAGTACACATTTCATTACTTGCAATACCTTTTTTCCGCACAATTCCTAAAGCTCTGCCCTGCCTTCGGTCATCCTCCAGATTTCCCAATTCCTCCATTGCCTTTAGTCCAAAAGGCGTAGCCGCCCAGCCAAGACCTAAGAAATTGGCAATCATATTTGCGGAAATAAATTCCATTGCCTTATGTTCCGCAGGAATTTCGGGAAAAAGAAAACGAAGAAGAGGCTTCATTGCCTTTGTCATGCGCTCCACCAATCCGGAGGCTCTGGCAATCTCCATAACCCCTACCCACATTGCCACAATTCCTGCCATTGCAATACACAAAGATACAGCCTCCTTTGCAGAGGAAAGAGCTGCATCTGTTACTTTGCTCATGTTGCCTGTGGCAGCGCCATATAAAATTCCGATAAGAAGCATCATACCCCAAAGAATATCCAGCATAGGTTCTCCAAATACACTTTTTCTTTAAGATATGATGCAAATCAGGTTGTTATTCTTTATCCTGTACAACGTTCTTCTGTGCAAGGCGGTCTCCTGCCTCTTGTGCCTTTTGACTGTATTCTGAAAGTCTCTCAAATATTTTTTCCTTCTGCTCTCCTTCTGCCAAAATCGGCTGATAATTATTGTAGCCCTCCTCATAGGCAGAAGAAATTTTGCACGGAAGAATATTAGTTACATTGTCTTCCTGCAATTTTCCGTCTTTAACAGTAAAAGTCTGCTGGAAAATCATAGTATCCATATCGCTGGGCGCTGAATTTCCTCCGAAACAGAAATTCCCCAGACTGTATACAATATTCTTGCCTTTATATTCTTCAATTCCCTGCAACACATGAGGATGATGACCTAACACCAAATCCGCCCCATTGTCAATAGCTGTATGGGCAAGCTCGACCTGTACATCATTGGGAACATTTTCTTTTTCCTGCCCCCAGTGAAAGCTTACTATAATAATCTGTGCTCCCTGTTCTTTCAAAGAGGCTATATTATCAAGCAAGTCTTGTTTACAGTCTATATGCTCTGCCAGCTCATAAACTCCTGCAAGTCCTACTTTCACGCCTTTTATGTCCATGACCGCAGTTCTCTCATATCCAAAAGAGGAAATCCCTTCTGCTTCAAGGGCTGTGATTGTGTCCTCATAACTCTTTTTGCCATAGTCAAAGCTGTGGTTGTTTGCCAGATTTGCCGTTTCCACCGCTCCTGCCGTAAGAATTTTCGCATACTCTGCATCCCCTTTAAACGCAAACTGCTTTGGTTCTCTTGTAGTTTCTTCCGTCAAAGTTCCTTCCATATTTACAATCGTTAAATCATCCTGCGCAAAAACAGGCTGTACATTTTGGAAGAAATATGCAGGGTCCTGCACTGCATCATATTTTCCCTTAAAGCTTCTTTTGTAGTTAAAGCCTTCATCCGTTCCCAGAGTGCAGTCACCCGCTGCACTGATGGTAATTGTTGTTTCCTGTACCTCAGGTGTCTCCTGTTTTTCAGGCTTCTGTCCTTCTTTGTTCGCACTTTCTGTTTTCGTTTCAGGCTGCGGTTCTTCTTTATTAGATTTGTACAAGCCCTTCGCTAATAACGCTCCGCATAAGATTACCAGCAGAATAATGTCTGTGGTTATAATCACCTTCAAACGCAATTTTTTCTTTTGTCCTTTTCTTTTCATAAATGTTCCCTCAATACGTAACTCCTCTTATTCTTGGTTTAAAAGTGCCTGATATACATCACGCTTCCGTATTCCTCTGTCCTTTGCCACCTGCTTCATGGCATCTTTGCGGCTCATTCCTTCCTTCTCATAAATAGCCAGGTGTTCCTCTAAAGACATGTTTTCCCATTTCTGGCGTTCTTCTAAAACCAGTTCTTCTCTTGGACGTCCTGCCAAAACCATTACACATTCCCCTTTTGGCGGATTTTCCTTGTACCACGCAATCGCCTGAGATAATGTATCTCTGAAAACTGTTTCATGCTTCTTCGTAAGCTCCCGGCAAAGAGAAATTTTTCTGTCTCCCAGCTCTGCATAAAGCTCCTCCAGCGTTTTTACCAGCCGATGAGGCGCTTCGTACAGAATAATCGTTCTTGTTTCGTTCTTCAACTCCTGTAAAATACAGGCTCTCTCTTTCTTGTCAGAGGGCAGAAAAGCCTCAAAAGCAAAACGCCTTGTAGGAAGTCCTGACAAAGTTAATGCAGTAATACAAGCTGCCGCTCCCGGAAGAGATGTAACCTCAATACCCGCCTCACAGCACATTGCCACCAGTTCTTCTCCCGGATCAGAAATCCCCGGTGTTCCCGCATCTGTAATCAAAGCAATATTTTTTCCGTCTAAAAGCTGCCCTACCAAATATCTTCCCTTGTCAAATTTATTATATTCGTGATAACTGGTCATTGGTGTTTTGATTTCAAAATGATTTAACAGCTTAATACTATTTCTGGTATCTTCTGCCGCAATCAAATCCACCTCTTTTAAAATTCGCAGCACCCTGTATGTGATATCTTCTAAGTTTCCGATGGGCGTTGCACATAAATACAATTTTCCGCTCATTTTATCACCTCCTGCCCGTAAATTTTCTGTATTTCCTCTGTATAAATCCCCTGTTTTTCATACACGATTAGCGGCTTTTCCACAAGCATGCGTGAATTTCCTCCACGCAGCCCTTCAATCAGCACCATATTCGGCTCTTTATCCGCAAAAGGCTGTACCAATCTCATTCTTTTAGGCTCTATCCGATATTTCACCATAACTGACATAATCTCTGCCAGACGAAATGGTCTGTGCACCATATAAAAGCGCCCTTTTGGCTTTAAAACCTTTGCAGCCTGAGAAATAATATCCTCTAAATTGCAGAGGGTTTCGTGTCTTGCAATAATTTTCGCCTCGTTGCTTCCCGTCAACCCATGATGCCCTATCATATAAGGAGGGTTGGTAGTCACAACGTCAAAAAAAGCCCCTCCATAAATGGAAGCGGACTCTTTAATATCCCCTGTGGTAATCGTTATATCCTGCTCCAGATGGTTGTACGCAACGCTTCTCCTTGCCCTTTCTGCACTTTCCTCCTGTATCTCAAGTCCTGTAAAATGCTCTCCCTTCGGATATCGTGCCTTTAATAAAATGGGGACGATACCTGTACCCGTCCCCATATCCAGCACTCGTTCTCCCGGCTTTACCTGCGCAAACCAGGATAAGAGCACTGCGTCAATCCCAAAGCAAAACTGCTGAGGATTTTGTATCAAGCTATATCCGTTTTGGAGGTCATCCAGTCTTTCTCCTTCTCGAAGTATCTTCTCCATAATCGTGAATGTCCTCTTTATTTATCTCTTTCCAGTTCTTTTAATGCTTTCATTTCTTCTTCTGTCAGCTTCAGTTTTTCCCGTTTCTGACGTGCTTTAAACTTCAATTCTGATGCCTGATATTCTCTGATTTCTTTCTCGTCCCCCACATCCACAATTACTTTGACATACTGGCGGAGTACATTTACACTCTGTACTTCACCTTTCAGTCCTTCCGGTGTGGTCACCCTGTCTCCCGGATTTGGCAATTTTCGATTTAACTCTTCGTAAGTCTCTTCCTCATTTTTCAGACAGCACATCAGTCTTCCGCATACACCTGAAATCTTTGTAGGATTTAAAGATAAATTCTGTTCTTTTGCCATTTTAATGGAAACCGGCACAAACTCTGACAGATACGTATGACAGCACAAAGGTCTTCCGCATATACCGATACCTCCTAAAATCTTTGTTTCATCCCTTACGCCAATCTGGCGAAGCTCTATTCTTGTCTTAAAGATTGCTGCCAAATCCTTTACCAGCTCACGGAAATCAATACGTCCGTCCGCAGTAAAGTAAAAGAGAATTTTATTATTGTCAAACGTGTACTCTACATCAATCAGCTTCATTTCCAGATTATGCTCTCTGATTTTCTTTAAACAAATCTGAAATGCCTCTTTTTCTCTTTTTCTGTTCGCTTCCTCTTTTTTATCATCCTGAGGCGTTGCAATACGGATAACCTCTTTTAGCGGCTGTACCACTTTCTCATCCGATACCTCTCTTGGCGGCAGCACAACACTTCCGTATTCCACACCTCTTGCGGTTTCTACAATGACATGCTCTCCTGCCTTTATCTCTAAGTCTTGCGGTGAAAAATAATAAATTTTTCCCACGTTACGAAATCTTACTCCAATTACCTTTGTCATAACTAGTTCTCCCTGATTGTAAGGAACAAAAGTTCCATGGTTAAATCAAAATTTACATTTGCCTGCAAACGTGCTTTTGCTGTTTCGATAGCCCGAATAATTTTCTCCAAGCCTTCATAAGAGCTTCTGTCAGCACGGCTTTTAATATCATTATACTCCTGGCGAAATACAAGTCCGTCAATCTGTCTGGTTGCCTTAAACATCAAAACATCTCTGAACCATACCAGATACAAATCCAAATACTCATATATGGTATGCTTTTGCTCGGAAAGAAGTTTAATAGCATCCACCATTTCGTAAACTTCCATATCCTGACCTCGTTTCAGAATACGAAAAGCCGCATCCATCATCTCCGTGAAATCCTCGGCAGTGGCAATCTGCTTTGCTTTTCCTACATTTCCCTGTGCAAAGGCAACACTGACCTCCGCCTGATAATCCGGCACATGAAGCTCTTCCATTAAATATTTCTTAATTACTTCATCTCTGACCGGTTTAAAATTCAATGTCACACATCTTGATGCAATCGTGGGAAGCAAGGTACTCCCGTTATTTACCAACAAAAGAATGACTGCGTAAGCCGGCGGTTCTTCTATGGTTTTCAACAGAGCGTTCTGCGCCTGCACAGTCATCTTCTCCGCTTCATCTACAATATAAATTTTATATGGTCCTGTGTATGGTTTAATAGAAACATCAGAAATTAACTGTCCTCTGATATCTTCAATACCTATGGAATTTGGTTTCTCGTGACTAATGTAAATAATATCCGGATGGTTCCGGTTCATTGCCTTTTTGCAGGAACTACACTGCAAGCATGGTTCATCTCCATGCTTTTCACACTGCAATGTCATAGCAAATAACTTTGCCAGAAGCTTCTTCCCACTTCCCTTTTCCCCAGCAAAGATATAGGAATGAGAAACCTTATCCATTGCTGCTGCATTCTTTAAATGTTTCACTACTTCTTCATGTCCCAATACTTTTTCTACTTCTTGCATTGCAATTCACCTCAATTCCTGCGCTCTTACGAGAACAACTTTCGTTCATTATATCACATATTTTTTCCCTACTGCAACTTTTGTATATAGTTTTTAATTTCTTTTATACAATTTTCCAGCTCCGTATTATAAAATCTCTTTGTAATGCCTGCCTCCCGTAACTTTTCTTCTGAAAAATCCTGTGCGTCTGTCAGAAATCTCCGGCACATTTCCTCATATTTGGGAGTTTTTTGCTGTTCTTCTCTGGCGATTGCTCTCTTTAAACGCTCTCCATCCTCCACTTCTATATAAATAGGGCAGATTTTTTCTTCTCCGTAATAATTTTTCAGCTGCATATAAGACTCTAAGGTTCCAATTCCCAGATAATTTTTTTCATCGTCTGCAATCTGACCGTCATCTGCGGTAAAGTATGTCCAAGGTCCATATACAGTCTCATAAGTCCTTGCCTCTATAACTTTTCCCGCTTCTTTCAGCTGACGAAATTGTTCTTCCCCAACAAAATAATACTCTCTCCCCTGCTTTTCTCCCTCTCTCATGGGTCTGGTGGTATATAAAACCAGATTTGAAAGCCCCAACGTTTCATCTATACGCAAACGGCTGTAAATTGTATCTTTTCCCGATGAGCTTTTTCCCATAATATAAAAAATTTTTCCCATTCTTCTCTCCATTTCTATCTCTCTTTTAAAACACGGATTTTTTTCTGGCTGTAATCCTTCAGTCCCTGAAAATACATTCCCTGTTTTTTCAATCGTTCTGCCTGAACCAAAAAGCTTTCTGAAATTTTTTCTCCCGGCACTAAAAGTGGAATTCCGGGTGGATACAAATAAGCATATTCCGCAGAGACTCTTCCTCTGCTTTCTTGCAAAGGTATAATTTCCCAATCTCCTTCCACCGCTTCCCAAATCCTATAAGTTTGTAGTTCTTTTACTGTATTACTGCTATCAGTGAAAGTATATTTTTTCATCTTTTCTTCTTTACTTTGCAAGCTACCATCTATTTCTAACAGTGCATTTACTAATCGTTCAAAGCCTTCTCTACTATCCATTACACTAGTCAGTGCCAATATATACTGTTCTGCCTCCATTTCCATTTCAAGATGATATTTTCTTCTTAAAACTTCATGAAGTTGCGGACCATTAATATCCGCATTTTCGGTAGAAATAATTATTTTTGAATAATCTAAATCAAAAATATCGGTTTTCTCTATCAGCTCCTCACCAACAAGATGAAGTGTCTTCATTGTTTTTAATCTTTCTCTTACCCACTTTAGATTTTCCTGAAATATCTCAAATTTTTCTTTTCCTTGTTCTTTCAAAAAACGTAAACAATAAGAAATACCCGCCATTAAAACGTAAGACGGACTGCTGGTTTCATATATCTCAAGGAATTCTTCCAACCTATCAGCAGATACCCTGTTTCCTTTTTTATGAAGAAGAGCTGTCTGTGTCATTGCCGGCAGTGTTTTATGTAAACTATGTATAACTACATCTGCCCCTAAATTCAAAGCAGATGTAGGAAAATACTCGCTAAAAGAAAAATGAGCGCCATGCGCCTCATCTACAATCAGTGGAACTCCATATATATGAACAATTTCTGCAATTTTCTCTATATCTGACACTACCCCATCATAACTGGGGGAAGTAATGATAACAGCCTCTATATCTTTTTCTTCCTGCAATACCTTCTCCACATCATCCGGAGAAATCCTGCCGTTTAATCCACAAGTCAACTCGCAGGAAGGATAAATATATGATGTTTCTAATCCTCTCAAATAAGCAGCATGGTATACCGCCTTATGACAGTTTCTTGCCATAAGAAGTTTTCCTCCCCTAGAAGTACAAGCAGATACTGCTGCCAAAATCCCGGCAGTGCTGCCATTAATTAAAAACCAAGTCTTATCTACACGATATAGTTCTGCTGCCATATCCTGATTTTCTTTTATAATTCCTTCAGCATGATGCAAATTATCAAAGTCTGTTATCTCTGTAATATCAACTACATAAGGATTATTCAAATATTCTGTATAAACCCGACGCTTATGTCCAGGCATGTGAAAAGGATAAAAATCCGTACGACTATATTGGTCTAATACCATATCAAGATATTTCATATACTATCTCCAAATCCGTTCTGCTCTTTATAATACATAACCAAAGTATAGTAGCACATTTTTCACCTGTCAATCATTCCCCCCATTTATCATTTACATTTCTTATATCTTTTTTATATTTTTCTATTGACATTTATAAATTATTATTGTATATATATTACATAATATAACGTTATATAACGATATTCTTTATTTTCTAAAAAACAGGAGGATTTAAAATTATGAAGAAAGAAATTATTGCCCAAATCAATGCAGCAGTTCAGGCTGTAGCAAACAAAAATGTAAACCATTTTTATTTTGTAGCATGTGGTGGTTCTCAGGCTTTTATGATGCCAGCACAATTTATGTTTGACCGTGAAATTGAAATTCCAGCAAGTATCTATACTTCCAATGAATTTGTACATATGGAGCCGAAGGCTTTAAATGAAAACTCTGTTGTTATTACCTGTTCTCATTCCGGTAACACACCTGAAACAGTAAAAGCAACTGAAGTAGCAAGAGAAAAAGGAGCTGTTACGATTGCTCTTTCTCACTTAGTAGATTCTCCGTTATGGAAAGCTGCTGAATATCCAATTTTCTATGACTGGGGGAAAGAATCTGATACATCTGATTTAAACAAAGCAGTCCTTTATTCTTTAATCTTTAAAATTTTAAACACTGTAAAACCTGATGAGAAATACGTAAAAGGTTTAGAAGCTTTAGATCACTTACAGGAAGCAACCGAAAAAGTACGAGCTCAGTATGCTGACTTTGCAACAGAGTGGGGAAAAAGCTATAAGAGAGAAAAACTTCTCTATACTATGGGAAGTGGTGCATGTTACGGAGAATGTTATTCCTACGCAATTTGCCTTATGATGGAAATGCAGTGGATTAATGCAAGCTGTATCCATTCCGGAGAATACTTCCATGGACCTTTCGAAATTACAGATTTTGACGTTCCATTTATTATTGTTAAAGGAACCGGTTCTACCCGTTATCTGGATGAAAGAGCTTACAATTTCTGTAAAAAATATTCTGACCGCATCGCTTTAATTGATGTAGAAGACTTTGACTGGTGTGGAATCGATGAATCAGTTCGTGAATATTATGCTCCGCTTCTTGCAGGCGCTGTATTACGTGCTATGGCTGATGCTATTGCTTACGAACGCGGACATGATTTAGGTGTACGTAGATACATGTGGAGAATGGAATACTAATATTACATTTGAAAAAGGAGGGGTAATAAATGAAATTGAGAAAAATGGTCGCCCTGTCACTCACCGCAATTTCTATACTTTCTATGGCAGCATGTGGCGGTGGAAGTTCAGACAAAGAGTCTAAAGAAACTAAGAATGATGAAGATACCATTGAAATTAATTTTTTCCATCGCTGGCCAAACGATCCAAAAAATTCTATGTTTAAAGAATTAATTGCACAGTATGAGAAAGAAAATCCAAATGTAAAAATCAATATGGATTGTATCTTAAATGATCAATATAAAGAAAAAATCCGTATGATTGTTTCTACTGATGAAGTACCCGACATCTTTTCGTCCTGGTCCGGAAGTTTTGCTCAGGAAATGATTGACTCCGGAAATGTAATGGATTTAACTTCTGTGTTTGAAGAAGATGCTGCATGGGCTGACACAATCGCCGATGTCAGTAAAGGTCCTTTTACCTTTGACGGAAAAATAATGGCTATTCCATGGTCACAGGATGGAAAAGTTTTCTTCTACAACAAGCATATCTTTGAAGAAAACAACATCAAAATTCCGAAAACTTGGAACGAATTCATTGACGTCCTTGATAAGCTGAAAGCTGTCGGCTATGAAACACCAATCGTAGAAGGATTAAAAGATAATTGGAGTATCCTCCACTATTTAGGAACTATCAATCAGCGTATGGTTGATCCAGAGGTTCTGGCAAAAGATTATGACCCTGCCACAGGTGAGTTTACAGATCCTGCATACATTGATGGATTAAATAAATGGAAACAACTCACAGAATACATGGGCGAAACATGTACTGCTATTGACCATGAAACTGCACGTAATACTTATTTTGCCACTGAAGAATCACCAATTATGTACTTACAGTTTGCTGAAATTTCTTTAATGAAAGATACAATTAATTTTGATTATGGTTTCTTTAATTTCCCAGCATTTGAAGAAGGAAAAGGAGATCCAAATGCTCTTACAGGTGCTCCGGAAGGCTTTATGATTTCTAATAAAGCTGAACATCCTGAAGAATGTATCAAATTCTTGAAATGGCTTGTAAGTCCGGAAGGCGGAGCTGTAAAACTTTCAACTGTAGCCGGAGATTTAACCAGTGTAAATGATGCTCTTACAGAAGAAAATGCTCTTCCTGAACAAATCGAAGCGTTAGAAACCATCAATGCAGCCAGCCAGATGGCTCCGTGGTTTGACAATGCATGTAATCCAAGTATTTATACTGTATTCGGACAAGGCGCTTCCGCAATCGCTACGAATGATATGACCCCGGAAGAGGTTATGAAGGATGTACAGACAGCTGCTGCCGAACTGAAAGAAAACTCCAATTAACCCAGGTCGTCCCATATATAGGAATTTTGCAGACGGTCTTCTATGACCGTCTGTTCCTTTTAATATATTGAAAAGGAGGATTGTTATGACAAAAAAGAAAAATAAGCAGGCCTTTCTTTATATTCTTCCGTGCATTTTAATTTTGGGAATTTTTGTATATTATCCTTTGATCATGAACATGGTTTACAGTACACAGTCCTTTACTCTGTCTGCCACAACGAAAGAATTTGTAGGCTTAGCTAACTTCAGCAAACTCTTTTCAGATGAAATTATTCTTACATGTCTGAAAAATAATATATTATACGCTGTAATTTCTGTTATCATCCAAGTAGGTTTTGGTTTAGTTCTGGCCGCTGTTCTGGAAGATAAATTACTTCAAAAGTTTTCACCTTTTTTCAGGACTACTTTTTTCATCCCAACTTTGCTTTCCATGACTGTTGTATGTTTGTTATTTGAATTTATCTATAACCCTCAAATGGGATTATTAAACAGCTTTCTGGAACTTATCGGGCTTGATAATCTGACTACTGTATGGCTTGGGAAAAGTAAAATTGCCATGTTCGCCGTAATCGCTGTTTCTCAATGGCAAAGTACCGGTTATGTTACCATGCTATTTATTGTTGCCATACAAAAAATACCAAGAGATTTATACGAAGCAGCAGAAATAGATGGTGCAGGAAAAATACGCCAATTTTTTAGTATAACAGTTCCACAAGTAAAACAAATGTTCTTTGTTACTATGGTCATTACTGTTGTTGGTGCATTTACTGTATTTAACGAACCTTATATTTTAACCGGAGGCGGTCCCGGAACTTCTACAATGACTCTTGCTTTACATATGTATCAAACCGGTGTTGTTAAAAATGATATGGGCTACGCTTCAACTATTGCTATCTTAATCTTTATTGTAACTGCTGTGCTTTCCAGCATTCAGTTTTTCACTATCGGAGGAAAGGAGGAATAACTCATGAAGAAAAAATCAAAACTTCAAAAATGGGGAATTGGAGAATATATCTGGTTCATTATTCTGGTTATCCTTGCCATTTTGATTATTTACCCCATGTTCTGGATTATCATGTCCTCCTTTAAAGATTACAACGGTATTTTTAAAGATGTATGGGGACTTCCAAAAGAATGGTTATTTGAAAACTATAAAACCGCCTGGGAAAAGGGAATTTCTAATTATTTTATCAACTCTATAATCGTCAGTGTGGGAACAATTATAGGTGTCGTGTTAATTTCTACTTTTGCGGCTTTCGGTATCTGCCAAATGAAAAGTCGTTTTGCGAATTTATGTTTTCTTTTAATCATGGGCGGACTTCTTCTCTCTCCACAGGTTTGCTTATTGCCACTTTATATGCTTTTAAAAAACCTTGGACTGAAAGATACTTATTTCGCACTGATTCTTCCTTATATTGCATTTAGGCTTCCTGTTTCCGTTATGCTGATACGTTCTTTCTTTATCGGTATTCCTAAAGAACTGGAAGAGTCTGCCATTATTGATGGAGCTACTTTCTTTCAAATTTACAAAAAAATTTATCTGCCTCTGTCCAAACCTATCATTTCAACAGTAATCATTATGACCTCTTACTATTCTTGGAATGAATTCATTTTTGCCACTATGTTTATAGATTCTTCCCAGAAACAAACTATCCCTGTAGGACTTATGGTTTTCTCAGATGGTCTGATGACGAACTGGGGAGTTGTTATGGCCGGTATGGTTATTGCCTGTCTTCCTATTGCTATTCTATTTATCTTCATGCAGAAGAGCTTTATCAGAGGAATGACTGCCGGCAGTGTAAAAGGCTAATATAAAAAGGAGGATGAATATGAAATTAATTGCTGTAGGAGATAATGTAACTGATTGCTATGTTGATGACAACGTGTACTATCCAGGGGGAAATGCTGTCAATGTAGTTGTAAATAGTAAAAGAGATGGTGCTGAAAAAGCTTCCTATATCGGTATTTTCGGAAATGATGAGAATGCCAAATGGATACAGGAATGTCTTGTAAAAGAAGAAATTGACATGTCCCGTTCCAGAAAAGTTTATGCACACTCTGCACAACCAAGAGTTCTTTTAAAAAATGGAGATCGTGTATTTGCTGCCGGAAAAAGAGATAGCTGCCAACATCTTTTCAGTATTCATCTGGTAACAGAAGATTTGGAAATTATCAAAGAATTTGATATATGTCACACAAGCTGTTATTCCAATATGGAATATGAATTGGCTACTCTTTCACAAGTCTGCGATGTCAGTTTTGACTTCTCTGACAAACGGGACACAGAATATCTGGAAAGGGTTTGTCCTTATATCACTTATGCCTTCTTCTCTGCCTCCGATTTAAGTGAAGAAGAATGTCAGGAACTTTTAAAACTGGCAGCAACCAAAGGGGCAAAAATTTGTGGTGTCACAAGGGGAGCAAAAGGTTCTATGTTCTACGATGGTACAAACTTCTATACACAGGGGATTGTAAAAACAGAAGTCATTGACACCATGGGAGCCGGAGACAGCTTCATTGCTGGTTTTCTTACAAATTATGGGGATACAAAAAATATGAAAGAAGCTCTTTCTTTTGCAGCTACCAAAGCAGCTGCTACATGCAAAATTCATGGTGGATTTGGATACCCTCATCCAATGACAAAATAATGAGAAATATTCCAGATTATCACGTTCATTCTTCTGTGTCCCCTGACTCTCATGAAAGTTACAGCAACATTCTGAATATCGCCCAAAAAAATAACCTTTCAGAATTGATGCTGACTGAACATTTTGAATTTTTTTCCGGTTCTTATAAAAGTCCAAAATTCCATGAAGAATATCTGGATAACTATTACACTGAATATTGCCTTCTAAAACAATCAAACCCTACATCTGTGCATGTAGGGTTTGGCATTGAATTCGGACAACCCCATCTTCAACCGGAAACAGCCAAAAAATTCTTAAAAAAATATCCTTTTGACTATGTTATTGGCTCCTGCCATAAAATTGACAATATAGATTTATCAATGTATAATTACAGGACAATTAATATTGACCGGCTATGTAGTACTTATTTTTCCAATCTTCTGGGAATAGTCGAAAATCATTTATGTGATTGCCTGGGACATCTTGATCTATTTAAACGATATGCGGCAAAACAAGGGATTTGCATAAATATTTCCTGCGAAAACGATTATTTACAGAAGGTGTTAGAGGCAGCAATTTCCCACGGCATTGGTATAGAAATCAACACATCCGGAGTACGTTATGGTATTGGCTGTATGCCCTCACTTGATGTATTAAAACTCTATTCCCAACTTCATGGTGAAATTATTACCTTAGGTTCAGATGCTCATTCCGCATCTGATTTACAAAGAGATTTTGATGTTGCGCTTCAATATCTGAAAGAAGCAGGCTTCTCTTATGTTGCGCATTATCAAAACAGAACCCCAAAAATGATTAAAATATAAGATAACTGGAGATTAAAAATAGATATGTTAGAACAAAATATAATCAAGCCACTATACCAACAGCTTATAGATGCTATTATAGAAAACATCAAAAATGGCACTTATAAGGCCGGTGATAAACTGCCTACAGAGACAGAACTGGAAGCTACATATAATGTCAGCCGTATCACTGTCAGACGAGCTGTGAAAGAACTTTGTGACAAAAATATTTTGGTAAAAAAACAGGGAAAAGGTACTTTTGTTCTGGATCCTTCCTTACGCATCAGATTAAATGACATCGGTGGTTTTCATGAAGCAATAGAAGAAAGAAACCAGAATTCATTCTCTGAATTGCTTTCCCTTCAGTGCAAAAAAACTTCTGATGAGTTCAGCGAATATCTGAACATTCCTAATACTTCTGATATCATTGAAATTAAACGTGTTATGGGACATGATGATACAATAATCTTTATAGATACCTGCTATCTCCCTTCTGAGCGCTATCCTGATATCCAGAAATATCTTTTCGGAAATTTTTCTATATATAAAATTTTAAAAAATATATATCATGTAAAAATGGTAAATTCCGAAAAAGTGATTAAAGTACGAAAAGCAAAAAAAGACGAGGCAACTTATCTTCACTGCGAAGAGGGTGATCCTGTATTTGACATATTTAAAATTGTATATGACGAAAATGATGTTCCTGTTCATGTTTCTATCAGCATTTTAAACGGGGCAACTACCTCATATATAATCTCCTCAAATAATAAAGAGCAATTAAAAATCAAAAATCCAATTAATAAAAAAACTCATATTCTAACACAATAAAATAGAATTAGAAATCTATAGGAGCTGATATTTTTTATTATCAGCTCCTATACTATTACTAAAATTCCTACTGTACTGCCCTTTATGGGAAAATACCTAAAATCAGCCCCATAAAACTTTGCTGCCAGCTGTTGATTTTTCTTTTAATTTTCGGCAAAAAATTCCGCTTATGTCCAGGCATGTGAAAAGGATAAAAATCCATTTGGCTATATTCATGCAATGCCTCATCTAAATATTTCATATATATTTCCCTTCTTGTACTTATTTTCCGCAATCCATTCTTTACAGACCTTACTTAGAGAATTTCATATACTGCGTTTTTCCTCTTATTGCTGTAATCACCGGTAAATCTTATTTTAGTACTATACTCTGCCTCAACTAATTCAAAAAACTTCTTACCAAATTGACCTGCAACTCCATTAGGCAGATTCCATTCTTCCCCAAAAATATCCGAAACTGTAAACCTCTCTCCTTTTTTATATTTCGTAAGTGCTTTATTTACTGCTTCTAATGAAGTAATTGTGTTATAATAATCGGGAAAAAGTATTCTTCTAACATAATCTTGAATCGTTAATTTTTCTTTATTTGCTTTTTCACCTAACTCATCATATTTTCTTTTGATAATGCAAATTTAATTGTCTCTGACATAAATAAAACCCTCCTTATAATTTGCATGTCCCTGCCTTTTTCAAGTAGTATTTTTAATTATAGGTATTCTCTTAGAAAGATTTTATTGACACATATCCACTTTATTATGCAATACACTCATAGCAAATAATCTCAAAAAGAAAAACGACCACCCAATGGTTAGCTGTTATTGATTACCTAATCGAACAACCTGACAATTCCATCAACCACGAAGAAATAGCTTCCAGACTGTTTCGTTCTCTCAAGAAGAAGTCTGATAGTGTCATGGAATCCATCGAAGGCTATCAGATGACTGATCCCCAAAAATATCGTATGCGCCTTGTTCGCGCACATATGGATTATATCACATCTATGATAAATGATATAGACACTATGCTTGATTCTTTGGTTGTACCTTATGAAAATGCTATCCAGTTACTGTGTACCATTCCGGGTGTTGACCGTAACAGTGCAATCACTGTTATCTCCGAAATTGGTATTGATATGGCTCCGTTTTCCACTTCTAAACGCTTATGCTGTTGGGCGGGATTAACTCCTGGCAACAATGAATCCGCTGGTAAAAAGAAATCTGTCAGAATAACACGTGCCGGTGTCTACCTCAAACCTGCATTGGTACAAGTTACCCATGCAGCCGTGAAATCTGCCAATTCTCCTTATTACAAGCAAAAATATGAGCGGATTATGAAACGCCGTGGTAAAAAACGTGCCATCATTGCTATCGCCCGGATGATTCTTACTGCCATCTACCAAATGCTGTCTACCGGTGAGGCATGGAATCCGAGCGATTTATATAAGATTGATATGCCAGAACCTCTAAGAGAAAAACAGAAGGAAAAGGCTATCAAACAGGCTAAGAAACTGCTTATCAACGAAGGGATAATTTCCGAATCGCAATTAGTTTCTTAACACTTTATTGCAATACATTTTTTCAAAGGCTGCCATAAGACAGCTTCTTAAAGTGCGCCATTTATTGGCTGTCCTCTAGTTTCTTTCACAGTACTCCCTATAAAAACCTTTTCTATTTTTCACTCACCTTACACTTTAAATCGATATCCCACTCCCCAAATTGTTTCTATATATTGAGGTTTCGCTGTATTAAATTCAATTTTCTCACGAATTTTCTTAATGTGCACAGTAACCGTTGCAATATCTCCGATAGACTCCATTGCCCAGATTTCTTTAAACAGCTCATCCTTTGTAAATACTCTGTTTGGATTTTGTGCTAAAAAGGTAAGAAGATCAAATTCTTTCGTGGTAAAATTCTTCTCCTCGCCGTTTACCCATACACGTCTGGCTGTCTTGTCAATTTTCAACCCACGAATTTCAATAATGTCATTTTCCTGAATTCCTGTTCCAATCAGACGCTCATATCTGGCAAGGTGAGCTTTTACTCTTGCTACCAGCTCGCTGGGACTAAACGGTTTTGTCATATAATCGTCTGCGCCTAAACCCAGACCTCTGATTTTATCAATATCATCCTTTTTAGCAGAAACCATAATAATCGGTGTATTTTTCTGGTTACGGATTTCTCTGCATATTTCAAAGCCATCTACTTCCGGAAGCATTAAATCTAAAATAAATAAATCATAATCTTCCTCCAAGGCTCTTTTTAGTCCTACATCGCCTCTATTTTCAATTTCTACTTCAAAGCCGCTTAATTCCAGATAATCTTTCTCTAAATCTGCAATCGCTTCTTCATCTTCTATAATTAAAATCTTACTCATTTACCGGTACCTCCTGATATTTTCTCAGAACAAAATACATAACTGTTCCAATATTCTCCTTGCTTGTTGCCCAGACCTTACCTCCATGGTCCTCCATAATCTTTTTAACAATAGAAAGACCAATGCCGCTTCCTCCCTTAGAGGAATTTCGGGAAGCATCTGTTCTGTAAAATCTGTCAAATATATTAGGCAAGTCTTTTGCCGCTATTCCCTTTCCGTTATCCTCGATTTCCACCTGAATAAAGTCTCCCACATCCTTTACCCGCAAATTAATTCGCTTCTGTTTTCCATCGCCGGTATACTTCAAAGAATTGCTCACAATATTATTTACAACACGCTTAATCTGCTCCGCATCTGCAATTACCATAACTTCCGGTTCTACATAGTTGGAGTAAGAAAACTCTACATTCTTGGCGCTAAGCTCTACATTCAAATCTTCCGCACAGTCATCAAAAAATTCTGTTACATAAATTTTATTAAACGTATACGGAATTTTATTCGTATCCATTTTTGAATAGAAAGTCAGTTCATTAATTAATCTGTCCATTTCATTGGCTTTATTATAGATGGTCTTAATATAACGCTCCATTTTCTCCGGCGTATTGGCAACTCCGTCCATAATTCCCTCAACATAGCCTTTTACCGCTGTAATCGGAGTTTTTAAATCATGGGAAATGTTGCTGATAAGCTCCTTACTTTCCCTATCAAAAACAACCTTTTCTTCTGCATTTTCCTTCAGACGGCGGCGCATATCCTCGAAATCCTGACATAAATCCGCAATTTCACTGACGCCTTCCGCAGATACAGAGAAATTCAAGTCACCCTCCTTAATCCTTCTGGTAGCTGTCCGAAGTCTGTCAAGAGGAGCAATCACCCCTCTGTAAATCCACCATGTCAGACCTAATGCAGTAGCAGACAGAATTACAATTACCGTTACCAGCATGTTTTTGAAAAGCTCCTTCAACTGAGGAAGCGTTTCAAAAATATTAGAAATAATAAATGCGCTTCCGTCCTTGACTGTATCCGTCTGAAAACTAATCTGTTTTACAAGTGCCTGAACTCTGCCTCCCATGTAAACACTGTCGCTGCTTCCGGAATTAAAGTTTTCATAACGCTCCAAACGTTTTACTACCTCTGCCGGATAGTTTTCGCAGCCGTAATAAGTCACTCTGTCTCCTTCTTTCACCAACAGATACGAGTGCATCTCCTGAAGCTCCTTATTCATTTCATCCAAATACACAATGTCTTCAAATTTATATGGCTCTTCCTCTGCTACTTTTTGCATCATCTCTGCCTGTTCATTACTAAGATGATTTACAATCTCCGCTGTGTTGGAAAGACTTTTATATGTGGGGTCTTCTATTCCATATTGTTCTTCTATGACACCAAACTGATACTCCGAAAATGCCCAGAAAGCTAAACCCGTAAAAAGCAAGGGTTCTAAAACAATAATAAAGAAAGAAATAATAATTCTGGTTTTAAGTTTCATAATCACTGCCTCTCTAGCCGGTTTTTCTATATTGTACCACGTCGACTACCGTCTCCGTGAGCTTTTCGCCTTATATAGCTCTTTGCGTACACGCAGGGCTCTGCAAGGCTCATTATACCATATTTTTTCTCTTTTTCCCCTAAATAATCCGGAATTAAATCTAAACTTTCTATAAAAAACCTTTGAAAATACTTTGACTTTCCTGAAAACTCCACCTAAAATAAAGTTAACTATTATTTTACAAAATCCAAGGAGATATTATGTTTTTAGACAAAGGGAATATTCTTTCCAATTTCAACCATTTATTTGATACAGAAGCTTCCTGCCATATATCTTTATACTCCCATTTCGGTATGGGAAAAACCAGACTCATTCAGGAGCTTTCTAAAAGCAGAAAAACTTTATATTTTAAAGCTGCCCCTCTATCTTTTGAAGAAAATATCCGTATGCTAAAAGCATTATGCACGCGGCAATTCCACAAAGATTTTCAACAGGCAAAAAAACTGACTGATGTTCTTAAATTACTTGCCAAACACGCTGAGCAAGAACCGTTGTTAATCATTTTTGATGACTTTCCACATTTTGCTGCCGGAAACAGAAGGATTTCCTCATTGATTACTTCTTTTTTCAACCGCACAAGCAACGCTGCAAATTTATTTCTGGTGTTATGCAAGCCCGCTTCTGCCTATGAAAAAGAATGTACAAAGGAACAGCATGCTTTCCTTTTAAGACCGTTTCGCTTTTTTGAAATGCGGATGCTTTATCCTGAAATGTCCTTAGAAGAACAAATGCTATTATATAGCGTTACCGGCGGTGTACCTGCTTATTTACGTTTTTTTAACCCTGAAATATCGGTAAAAGACAATCTTTACCGACTTTTCTTTCAGGAAAACGGCAGTTTTTATCGCCTTGTACCTTCCAGAACAAAAGAATTTTACTCTGCGTCTTCCGTTATGCGCTCTATTCTCCTTTCCCTGGGACAGGAGGAGAAAAAGCTGCAGGAAATTTGTGACGATACAGGGCTTACACCCAGCGCTGCCAGCAGTCTTCTGCTCTCTCTATCTTCCCATAATCTGGCAGAGCGAAAAGTACCGGTAACCGAAGACCAGACAAGCCGCCGTGCGGTTTATTCCATCTCGGATGGTATTTTTCGTTTTTGGTACACCTATGTCTTTCCTTATCAGTCAGAAATTGAATTTGGACAGGGAGAGACCGTTTTCAATACTTTTGTTTTGCCTGCCTTAGATAACTATACTAAAAATACCTTTGAAACAATATGCAGAGAATTTCTGGTTTTAACGGATGAAATGAGAACATCTCCTTTCCCTATGAAAAATGTAGGCAAATGGTGGGGACAGCATCCTACAAAAAAACGTACAGAAGCAATTCCTATTGCCGCTTATGACAATAACAAAGTCTTACTAGGAACCTGTTTCTGGACAGATGAATGGCTCGATATTGATGCACTTTACAAGCTGCAAAAACATTCTTCTCTTTTCCCGGATATGGAAGAATGGTATTATCTGTTTTCCAAATCAGACTTTGTAAGTGGTTTTGAAGTGATTTCTGGAAGCCATGTACATGTGTTCAGCTTGGAGCAAATGTGTGGTATTGCAGACAAATATCTAACTGTATACTGCAAAAATGATTTATAATACGTCTTTTTACAATATGTATCTATAATTTGCAACTTTACACTTTATTTCTGCATATTTTAGGTTTGTTTTTATCCGTTTATGGCAATGCTATATTTAGCAAAAAAGGAGATTTGCCTTTATGGACGAAAAAAGAACAAGACAATTTCGTGAATTAGGACTGACTATATCTTATTATCGGAAATTAAAAGGATTAACGCAAACTCAGCTTGCAGAAAGTGTAGGACTTAGCAGAACACATATTAGTAATATTGAAGCACCAAGGGTAAAAACTTCCATTTCTCTGGACAGTCTTTTTGACATCGCAGAAGCATTGGAAGTACCTGTTCGTGATTTATTTGATTTTAAATGCTAAGAAAGAAGGAAAAATTATGCAGCTACGGAAAGGACACCCTGCTCTTTTAGACAGGCGTGAAGAAAAGGAAATAAAGGTTTACAATTTGCTGGAGCAGTTGAAAATCCCTTATGAACAGGCAGACCACAAAGCAGCCTCTACTATGGAAGCCTGCGAACGGGTGGATGAGCTTATGCAGGTCACTATGTGTAAAAATCTATTTCTATGTAATCGCCAGCAAACAGACTTTTACCTGCTTTTAATGCCCGGAAACAAAAAATTTAAAACAAAAGACCTTTCCAAACAAATCGGCTCTGCAAGATTATCCTTTGCAGGACCGGAATTTATGGAAAAATTTCTGAACATTTCTCCCGGTTCTGTCAGTGTATTGGGTTTAATGAATGATTTAGAAAACCGTGTACAATTATTGGTAGATGAAGAGGTTCTGGAAGATGAATTTATCGGCTGTCATCCCTGTGTCAATACTTCCAGCTTAAAGCTTTTGACAAAGGACTTAACAGAACGTTTTCTTCCTGCAGTACATCATGAAATGAAAATTGTGCATTTGCCAAACCCTGAAGAAGAATAAAAATCTTCTTAAAATGTGGCTGCTGCTTTAAGCTTACACACCATCTGTATCTTAAAGCAACAGTCTTCTTTTTACAGATTTTCCTTCAGAAATCTCTTTACATTTTTAAAAAATACTTTTTCAACCTGACTGTATGGCATACCTTCCCTTTCCATTGCTTCTGCCAAAAGCGGAAAACCTGCTGCATTTTTCATCTCAGAAGGCGCTTCTTCAATCCCGTCAAAATCACTGCCAAGCCCGATACATTCTTCTCCGCCTACGCAAATAATATATTTTATCTGTCTGATGAGTTCCGACAAAAGCGCACCGTCTTCCTTTGGCTTCCAGTTCTCTCTTACAAAAGAAACACAGAAATTCAATCCCATGACACCGCCTTTTTCAGCTAAAATCCGTATCATATCATCCGTTAAATTCCGAGCTGCATTAGGGGCAATTCCCCTTGCATTAGAATGAGATGCCAAGAAGGGACGCTTTGCGTATTTTGCCACGTCATAAAAGCCGCCGTCTGAAAGATGTGAAACATCGGGAATAATACCAAGCGCTTCCATTTCCTCCAACATTTCAAGTCCTTTTTCTTTTAAACCTGCTGTTTCTCCTGCACTCCACATTTTTTGTTCCAGAGGATTATAAAAACGATTGGGATATCCTAAATCATTCTCATAATTCCATGTAAAAGTTGCCATACGCACCCCTTGCTCATAAAATTTACGCAGCATCTGCGGTTCTCTCTGGTAAATAGCTCCTTCCTCCAAAGATAACAGTGCGGAAATCTTTCCGTTCTTCTCGTTTTCTTCTATATCCTTATATGTAAAAACCTGTGCAATATCCTGACTGTTTTTCTTAATTTCCTCCTGAAACAGCACTGCCATCTCCTGTGCAGTACAAAAGCTGTCTTTTTGTGCCTCCTTGTCTACGAAAAGCGCAAAAGTCTGAAGTCCATAATCTCCTTTTCTCATCTTTTCGATATCTAAATGGAGATTGTTCTTCCTAAGCTCTACTGCATACTTACTCTTCCTCTTTTCATATATAGCGCTGATTGTATCGCAGTGCATATCAAAAACCTTCATTGATTTTCCTCTCCTTCTGGCTGTATTTTACTTTAGTATAAAGCATCCTCTCTTCTTTTTCCAGATGAACAGCCCCATTAAAAAAAAAATAACTATGATTATGTTTACTCTGTTATTTTCCGGCTTTGCTTTTTGGAAAGAAGTGAGGATAACCAGCACACGAAGCTCCTCCTGTTGTATGTTTTGTGCCGCATCTGTGGCAGATACTTTTATTTTCTGCCAATTTCCGTTTTTGGAAATCTGCTCTTTCACAATTCCGTTTTTTTCTTTTAGTTCTTCTTTTCCATAGTGTATTTTCCTGTCTCCGATTTGAATATCTAAACCTTCTAATGCCAGATTATCTGTAACTTCAACGACAAGCTCCTTTACCGCACTCTGATATTTTCCTTTATCTTCTACTCCTGATACCAGAATAGTTGGCGAGGTTCTGTCCACAGTAAAAGAAAGCGGCAATGGTTCTGCCTTTCTTTTCAAACTTATATTATTCATGCTGTTGTCGGCATTATCCTTGGAATTTAAAATAACCGTATAATTTCCTTCTTTTTTAAAGTTTTCCGCTTTTATTTTATAATAATTTTTCTTCCACTTTCCTTCCTGCTCTAAAACTTCTGCTGTATAATCCTGTCCTTCTTTTAAGTCTTTCAATTCTCCGTCACAATTTACAGTAAGCGTTCTTTCTTTAATCGTATCTACATTGTATTCATAAATCCCGATTTCTTTTCCTTCCCTCAAATATGTATGGCTTCCTTCCTTCACATTCAGCCATTTTCGTGTGTCTAAATCTGCCTCATACACAGAGCCATACCGATTTACAGAAAATATGAGCTCTTTTTTTGCCCAATTTCCCGCTTTATCTACTGCTGCTACGGAAAGTGTATAAATATTATCTGTTTCTTCTGTTCTGGGTAAATCGGCAATCTGTATTTTTTGTCCTCTTTTTATATTCTTTACACTCTTTTTCAGCTTTAATTTTTTCTCATTGCTTCCTGTAATATTTATGGTAAAACCGCCTGTTTGATAATTTAAATCTCGAATTTCTATCATCGGCGCCACCTTATCCTTATTCGCTGATTTATTCTTTATATTGGAAATTTTAATTTCCGGAAGCTCTAAATCTACACAAAAACCTTTTCCTTCAAACTCCTTTGCCTGATTTCCCGCTTTATCTCCACAAGAAACCTTTAAACAATATTCACCGCTTTCTTCATAAAAAACCTTTGCTTTATGAACACCTTTATGAGAAGAGAACTGCGTAATCTGTGGCTTTTTTCCTGATATATTCTCAAGCTCTGTACCTATTTTAACCTGATTTTCATCAAAATTTTGCTCACGAATAACAATTTCAGCTGTACGAGGATGATTAAAATACCTGATGTCAGAAGCACTTTCGCCTTCATAAAAAACCTCAATTACAGGAGCTGTCCTGTCTATAACAAAATTCTCCTTCTCCTCATATTTTTCTTTATTTCCTGCCTTATCCTCACAGGAAAAATGCAGTCCATAACTACCGTCTTCCGAAAAAACAACCTGACAGGAATGTGTATTTCCCTTTGACTTCCACTTTCCCACTTGCGCTTTTCCTTGCATTTCCCATTTCACAGAAGAAGGCTCAAAATTTTCCTCTGTTATCTCTATCTGTGCCGTACGCTGCGTATTATAATAGCTCTTTTCATTTGCTTTCCCTACACTCCACTGCACGGAAATCTTAGGATTTGTTATATCTATGCTTAATTTTATCCTCTCACTTTTTCCTATGTTACCTGCTCTGTCTTCTGCAAAGGCTTGTATTTCAAGCTCTCCATCCCCATACACTGCAACAGGCACAGTGATTTCCTTCGAGACAGCTTCTATCCCTTCTTCTGTTTTCTGAAGCAAAGAAATTTTCTCATTCTGTTTTCCCTTGGAAATAATGTAATAAACCTCCTGCAAACCCGAATTTCCGTATCTCTTGTCTGCATCTGTTCCTTGAATATGGAGCTTAATATCCTCACGAAAAAAGTAATCCTTCTCTTTCTTTCCATTGACAAGCTCCATAACAGGCATTGGACATTGCGTATCAACGCAAAGTGAGATTTCTTTTCCCCGTACAATGCAATCCTGTGTTGTTCGCTGAGATAAATCTTTAACAAAAGGACAAATCTTATATTTCCCCTCCTTCAATGTCATTTCCAGTATGTGCTCTTCCCCTTTTTCTATCCATTTTATCTCTTTCATAAGCTTATCTTCCAGCTCTGCCAAAGAACAGCTCTTTTTTTCTCCGTTTATCTCTGTTTCAAACCATAAATACTCTTTTTCTTTTGAAAAATTCTGCTCCCTGTACAAAATTTGAACAGTCATCGGATTTTTAGAATAATATTCTGAAAAAGCATTCCCTTGACTAAAACACTGTACTTTTACTTCAGGCAAGATGGTATCCGTCTGCAAGCTTAACTCTTTTTCTGTTTTGTTGCCCGCATAATCAGTAACATTAACGATAACCTGAACCTCCATACTGCTGTTTTCCTGTACCACTACCGTATATGCCAGTAGTATTTCTTTATATTTTTCTCTTTCTTCTAAAGAGCCCTCTTGAAAAAGAGTTTCCCTGACAAGCTCCTCTCCATCACCCCTTATCAAAATTTCTATTTGGGCTATGGCAGCATTCTCATCTTGTACAACAAATTCTAAATCCACATCTTCCCCGTAAATACCTGTCTTCGCTGTTTCCTGTGTCCCTGCAAATGCAATTTGTAATTGCGGTTCTTCCCAATCTGTCATAATTCCGTCAGAGACATAGATTTTCTCATGCCCCAGATAGTCCTCCGTTCTTATAAAAACAAGATAATTCTTTTCTTCTTCAGGAATTGGAACTTCCCCGTTTTGAGGCAGCAAATCCCATTTCTCTTTTTTCAACTCCTCATTAAGATACTCCTCAACCACTTTTCCTGTAAATTCCCCTTCTTTTTTCATAATGTGATACTGACTTTTCTTCACACCACAGCCATTTTCATCTTCTATATGAAAACATTCTTTTCCTGCATCTGCTTTTCCGTAAAATCTACTAAACCTTATGATTTCCGGCAATGCTTCGCAATCATTTATCCTGTCACTTACCGTATTTTCTGTCACCTCAGGAACATCTGTATCGAGAAAAACCGAAATCTCAAAGGGCTTTGACTTTACCTTATTCTTCCGATGAACAAGAAAAAGTGAAATCTTTCTTTCCTCTCCCTCTTGGAAATCCTCCTTTGAAAAATCCAGTCCCTTTCCATTCTTACTGATAATTTCTCCTGACTCTGTGCATACATCTGTATAAAAACTTGCCTTGCTGTTCTGTTTCAGCAATACATGAAAATCCTGCATTTTCCCGTCTGCCCAGAGTTTTCCGGTATTCTCATCCAAATACACCTGTTGCCTGTCTGTCTCAAACTCGATATATTCCGAATGTTCCTCTATTGCCTCGGACTCTATTTGTAAACTGCCGCAAGTAACCTCATCATAATTAAAATAATAATTTTCCCCTGACTTGCCGTCCTGTTTTACGGTTATTCTCTCCTTCCATTCTCCCAATGAATAATCCGGCAATTTATCTTTCTCTATGGGCTTTTCCACAGGTGTAGGATAAACGACAGCATCTCCCTTTAGCAGTCCTTCTGTTTCAGAATTTTTATAACCCTCTGTGTTTTCCTGTACCGGCGTATCTGACGCAAAATTTATTTCATTGTAATGCCCATATTCCCGCCATCCTCGCTCTACCCTTAAATTTATCTTACGCTTCTTTATAGTGAGCGCACATTCTAAACGAACCTGTTGCTTTTCTAAATCCACTTTATATTTAGAGGCGTCTTTTCCTCCCAGTTCAACCTTGGTAACAAGGACAGAAGTCTTTTTCCCTTCTGTTACATCTTTTATTTTTTCCTCCAGCACCCCTTCCAGATTTTCTACAAAAATATCTTCTGATTTCTCTGCGCTTTCTATTTCTATATCCTCTAAATTTTCCAAAATATCTCCTGTTTCAGGATTTTGGAACACCGAAAAACCATCTCGGTCATATATCTTTGTATATTTCAGACAGACTCCTTCCTTCATTTTAAGCGTAACTGTTTTCTCTTCCTGAACAGATGCTTCTGCTTTCTGCACGAAAACAAAGCTTCCTACAAACAAAAACACAGTTATAACCAATATTCCCTTTAATTTTTCGCTTCTTTTTCTGCCATAAGCTATCCATAATGTAACAAAAAGGCAAAAAATACTAATCCCGAAAAAGACATTTTTAAGACACTGATAAAAATAAATCTGATTTTGTATCTCATTCATTTTCCCCACTCCCCTCTTCAAAGGCAGCCTCTATACTGTGATGTGCTGCGGATAAATTTTCACACAGATTTCTTTTCATTTCTTCCTCATAAACCGCATTTGCGCTTCCCTTTTCTATTTTCATTGCATCTAACCCCTCTTCTATTTCTCTAAGCTGCTTTTCCATTTCTGCTTTCGTCACTCCTGCCCTTGCAAACTGAAAAGCAGAAGTAATCATTTGCGACAATATCTCTTTATAGGCAAACAGCAAATCTTTTGATTTATACCTGTTTTTCTTCTCATGTTTTACAATCTCTGTTAAATCTCCCCAGTAATCTTTATAAGAAATACGCACATCTCCTCCTTGATGATACATGCCCAGCCGGTCATAGTATGATGCGATTTTCCAGAGCTTTTGTGCTCTTATAATTTCAGCCTCCTGTAAGCCTTGGGATGGTTTCCCTTCTCCTGCAATTTTCAGCCATTTCTCTGCTGCCGCCTTATTTCCCGTACCGTTATAAGAGTAAAAATAAGCAAGTCCCAAGATGTATGCAAAGCTCTCATACTCTCTTTTACGTGATTTTAAATATTCTTCATTTCTCTTATTTCCTTCTTTGGTAATTCCCAGCATTTCACGGATAAATTTTTCCTCTTTTTCTGAAAAAAAACATACAGAATATCCCTGTAACTCCTCCTGTTCCTCATTGTCTTTCCAGAGAAAAGTCTCCAAAAGCGCTTTATATGCTCTGCTGTCCTTGGGATTTAAGGTAATTGCTGCCTGATAACACGCCTGATACTGTTCTTTTCCCCTTTGACGCTGTGCTTCATACAGGCAATCCTCATACGCATTTTTTACCAGCTCCTTTTCTTCTCGATAAAAAACAAGGCTTAAAAATCCGGAAACAATGGTTAATCCCAAAAAGCAAAACAGCATTAGCTTTTTTATCTTTTGAGACTTTTGATATTCTATATCCAATTTATAATAATGAGAAAGCTCCTGTTGTAATTCCTCACAGGACTGATAGCGTTTGGAAGGATTTTTCCTTGTACACTTTAAGATAATCATTTCAAGACCGGATGACAGATTTGTATTCCAATATCGAATAGGATAGATTTCATAGGGCTTACAAATAGGGTTATGCCCTGTAAGAAGATAATAAAGCGTAACGCCCAGACAGTAAATATCTGTCCGAATATCGGACTGTCCCTGCCCTTCATACTGCTCAGGCGCTGCGTAACCGCAAGTTCCCAGGCACAGGGTATCCTCCGCCTGACTTTCTTTAAATTCTCTGGCAGTACCAAAATCAATAAGTACCACTTTTCCGTCCTTTTGCACCATCACATTGGCAGGCTTCATATCACGGTAAATAATAGGCGGATTTTGAGAATGGAGATAAGACAGCACATCACACAGCTGTTTTCCCCAATTTACAACGGTTTCCTCGTTCTGCGGTCCGTATTCCTGCACAATACTTTCCAGCTGCCGCCCTTCTATGTAGTCCATTACCAGCAGAAAGGTTTCCTCGTTTTCAATAATATCTACAATATCAGGAAGATTGGGGTGATGCAGCCTTTTTAATATATCTGCCTCTGTTAAGAGTCTCTGATGAACGGTTTCAAAATTTTCCACGCCCTCCTTTTTTACTTCTTTAATTGCCCAGTGTTTATTTACCTTCTCATTTACTGCCAGATAAACAACACTCATGCCGCCTTCGCCTAATTTTCTCAGGATTTTATATCTGCCGTCAATCAGCTCACCTGTTTTTCGCATAGTATCACCTTCCTTTTATCAATAAAGCATCGGCCAGTCCAAAAAATATTGGGGCATAAAGGCATTTTTTTAAATAATCACATGGAATATTCTTGACAGAGCTGTCAAAAAGAGTTCTTAGAATTGTTTTTGTGAATATGAGAATATCATAATTTCTTTGCATTTGCAATTAGCAATATTGCCAAAAATATTGATATCCGGTGAAGCTGTCTCATTAAGAGATAACCCCACCGGACAAATCTGCCAAAGAACTTTATGGTTTAAAATCTAAATACTGCAACTCCGTAGGCAGGCAGGGAATATGCGAAGGAATACGGTCTTCCATCACATTCTTTTTTCACTGCTTTGTAATCTACGACTTCTTTATGTACGTCACCACCAAATTCAGGTTCTTTGCTGTTTAAAATCAACTTATATTGTTTTCGTTTCGGTACGCCTACCCGATAATCCTCTCTTGCCACAGGCGTATAATTAATAACAAATAACAGATTATTTCTTCCCGTAGGTGACCACCGCACAAAGCTGTAAATGCTTCTGGTTGCATCATCGGCATTAATCCACTCCAAGCCCTGATAATTGCTGTCGTTTGCATATAAAGCAGGATACTTTTTATACATTTTCAGCAGTTCCTTTACGTAATTTTGGAGCTGCTGATGGTTCTCTTCTCTCAGCAGATACCAGTCTAATTCCCGTTCCTCGCTCCATTCCTGATACTGTCCGAAATCCTGTCCCATAAACAGCAGCTTCTTGCCAGGATGTCCGATCATATAAGAATATCCGGCTTTTAAGTTCTCAAATTTATCCTGTCCAAGCCCCGGCATTTTGTTTATCATAGAGCATTTCAGATGTACTACCTCATCATGAGAAAGCACCAATACGTATCTTTCGCTGTACGCATAAGAGGTGGAAAATGTCATTTTATGATGATTGTATTTTCTGAAATACGGGTCCAGCTTCATATATTCCAAAAAGTCGTGCATCCATCCCATATTCCATTTCAAGGAAAATCCCAGTCCGCCGTCCTCCGGTTTGCCTGTTACCATCGGCCATGCGGTAGACTCCTCGGCAATCATGACAACGCCCTTATGTTTCCCTAAAACAACGGAATTCAAATGACGGAAAAATTCAATGGCTTCCAAGTTCTTGTTTTCTCCGTATTGGTTCGGAACCCATTCTCCGTCTCTGCGTCCGTAATCCAGATAAAGCATAGATGCAACTGCGTCTACACGCAGACCGTCAATATGAAATTCCTCAATCCAAAACAGCGCATTGGCTATGAGGAAGTTTTTCACTTCATTTTTACCATAATCAAAGACTTTTGTTCCCCAATCAGGATGTTCTCCCTTTCTGGGATCTGCATATTCATAAGTCGGAGCGCCGTCAAAGTCTGCCAGCCCATGAGCATCCTTTGGAAAGTGTGCCGGTACCCAGTCCAGAATAACACCGATTTTATTCTTATGTAAATAATTGACAAAGTAGCGAAAATCTTCCGGTGTACCATAGCGGGAAGTAGGTGCATAATAGCCGGTTACCTGATATCCCCATGAACCGTCAAAAGGATGTTCTGCAATTCCCATAAGCTCCACATGGGTATAGCCCATTTCTTTCACATATTTTGCCAGTTCATGTGCCAGCTCCCGATAATTATAAAAACCGGGATCATCCTCTCCCTGTGCCGGATGTTTTTTCCATGAGCCGGGATGCACCTCGTAAATAGACATGGCATCCTTGTCCACATCAAATTCCTGACGTTTTTTCATCCAGACACTGTCTGACCATTTATAGCCGGTTAAATCCACAATCCTTGAAGCATTTCCCGGACGAAGCTCGGAATAATTTGCATAGGGGTCTGCCTTATATAACAACTCACCGCTTTGGGCGGTAATGCAGAATTTATACAAATCCCCTTCTCTTACCTTCGGAATAAAAAGCTGATAAAGCCCCATATTATTATCGCATTTCATAATGTCTGCTTTTGCATCCCAGTTATTGAAATTTCCCACTACGGAAACTGATTTTGCATGAGGCGCCCATACTGCAAAGAAAACGCCTTCCTTCTTTCTGTTCACACCCACATGTGCCCCCAACAGCTTATAAATTTCGTAATGAGTTCCCTCCCCGAACAAATATCGGTCCAACTCTGTAATTTTCATATTAACGCCCATAAAAATCTCCTCCTTTTATGAATAAATTCCATACAGAAACTGACGAACAACTTCCCTTGTCGTTTCATCTGAAATTTTAAACATTTCATTCTCCAGCATCCCGTAGCTGGCAGTCATAATATGATGGTTTAAAACACCTGTAAATCCCACCGCATACATTTTTCTCTGAGCTGTATCTCCCTTTAGAGAAGTATCTCTTTCAAAGACACCTGCAATGTATCCGTAATAATTTTCTATAAAGGGAAGCACCATTTGAAAGGCTTCGTTTTCTCTCCCTGAATAGAAAAGTGACAGCATAAACAGATAAAACTTCTCATGAGCAGATGCAAAGTTAAAAAATCTTCTAGCAATCTGATATAGGATTTCCGGCAGTTCCTCATTCACCTGCACAACCTCTGCAATATCCTCCTGCAAAATCTTGTAGCCGCTTTCTAAAAGATACTGCAAAAGTCCCTTCTTACTTCCAAAGTAATAGTACAAGGTGGGCTTCGTCACTCCGGCTTTATCAACGATTTCCTGTATTCCCACCGCATCATATCCTTTTGCGTGAAACAAATCCAGCGCTACTTGCAAAAGCACCTCTTTGTTGTCCATTCTGTTCACCGCCCTTCTACCTTCAATTATACTTATCGGTATATAAAAAATCAACTATTCATTTTTTATTTTCTTTTTTGTTTTAAGTGTGATACAGTATATTTAAACGCAGCAGACAGCGAAGACAACGAAAAACTTCATGTCAGAAAAGCGAGTCGCTTTTCTATGTTATAAATTAAGCGATGGCTTATGCCAGCTCTGCATTGGCTACGCCGTACATCGGCACATTTCATGTGCTTTTGCCTGCGGCTTGTACGGCTTCGCCAATTTCTTTATCACCATTTTGTGTCTGCTGTATCTTTTATATAAAGGAGAGGAAGTTTCATGGAAAATAGCCTATGGAAATACAATACACATAATGGTTCTTTAGATTTTTTGCGTTCTCTGCACTTAACAGATGGTTTAAATCTTGCTTCAGACAACCAGCTCGCTTTTCTTTACGCTCTATCTAATCACGCCCAAAATCACTACTCTCAAGTATTTATTCCTAAGAAAAACGGAAAGAAAAGGAAACTTCTTATACCTGATTACCTATTAAAACAGGTGCAGACAAATATCTTAAAACACATCCTTGTCCAGTTTCCTGTTTCTCCTTATGCAACAGCTTATAAAAGCGGCTGTTCTACTGTTTTCAATGCTTTTCCTCACTTAAATCAAAAACTCCTTTTGAAATTAGATATCCATGATTTCTTTGGCAGTATTACCTACATTGATGTTTACCAAAAAGTTTTTAAAAGCGAACTGTTTCCTCCTTCTGTACGGACACTTCTGACACACTTATGCTGCTATCACGATGCTCTGCCTCAAGGTGCGCCCAGTTCCCCCTATATTTCCAATCTTATTTTAAAACCTTTCGATAATTATATCGGAAACTGGTGCAAAAAACAGCAAATAACTTACACACGATATTGTGACGATATGACTTTTTCCGGTGACTTTAATCCTGTACTTGTAAAGAAAAAAGTGCAGTCTTTTCTTATGCGTTTAGGATTTTCTCTAAATCCTGAAAAAACTCATGTATGCTCACAGAAAAATCGTCAGGAAGTAACCGGACTTGTGGTTAATCAAAAACTACAGACATCAAAAGAATACCGTCGCCGTATCCGACAAGAATGCTACTACATCAAAAAATTCGGTCTAAAAGACCATCTTGCACACATCGGATACAAAAAAGGAGAAACCCACTATCTGCAAAGTCTCAACAGTAAAATCAACTACATACTTTACGTCAATCCCTCAGACAGCGAATTTCTCCTATTAAAGAAAGAACTTTCCTCTTTTTTTCAAGTCTAATTCCAAACGAGGTTGTCGCATTAAACAGCAATTTGGAATATTTATACATTTTTCCAATATGCACTTAATGCAACAGCCCCATATCATATTCCAAATAATCTTCTGGCATTTTCTCTTGTTACCTCTGCAACCTTATTGAAGGAAACGCCTTTTATTCTGGCAATTTCGTCCATGACAAACCCCAGCTGAAGAGAGTTGTTTCTTTTTCCTCTGCGTGGTACGGGTGATAAATACGGAGCATCTGTCTCTAAAAGCAGATAATCTAACGGTGCGTATTCTACCACTTCTTTTAGCCTCTTAGCATCCGGAAAAGTAACTACACCGCCAATCCCCAGATAATATCCCATATTCATGTATTCTCGTGCATGTTCTTTGGAATAAGCATAGCAGTGAATAACTCCTGATAAATTCTCAGCCTTTTCTGCCTTCATAATATCTAAAGTATCTTTTGCAGCATCACGGCTGTGAACAATAATCGGCAGCTTTGTTTCCTTTGCCAAATCCATCTGCCTTACAAACCACTTTTTCTGTGTTTCATGGTCTTCCTTATTCCAATAATAGTCCAATCCGATTTCCCCTACGGCAACTGTTTTTTCTTCATCACACAGCTGTCTGAGTCTGCACATTTTTTCTTCATCCAGCTCGCCTACCTCATCCGGATGAATACCTACTGCCGCATAAACAAAAGGATATTTCTTTGCCAGTTCTACGGAGTCCTCTGCTCCTTTAAAAGAAGCGCCTACATTTATAATTTCGCTCACTCCGTTGGCATGTACATGCTCCAGCATTCGTCCTCTGTCTTTATCAAATGCCTTGTCGTCATAATGTGCATGGGTATCAAATATCATGAATTCCTCTCTCCTTTAATCTTTTATATACCATTTCCCGAAACAGCGCATACAGCACAGAACAAATCGGGATAAATACCAGCATACCTACAATTCCCATCAGACTTCCGCCCACTGTAACAGCAACCAGAACCCAGATAGACGGCAGTCCCACGGAACCTCCCACTACATGAGGATAAATCAAGTTTCCCTCAACCTGCTGCAATACCAGGAACAGAATAACAAAGGCAATCGCCTTCATAGGGTCTGCTACTAAAATCAGGAAAGTCCCTAAAAAGCATCCGATAAAAGCACCGAAAATCGGAATTAATGCAGTAAATGCAATTAAAACGCCTACTAAAAGTGCATAGGGAAATCTTAAAATACTCATGGAAATAAAAAACATTGTTCCTAAAATAACGGCTTCACAGCACTGTCCCGTAACAAAATTAGCAAAGGTCTTATAGCTTAAAGATGCAATGTCCAGCACCTTTGTTACCACCTTCTTAGAGAAAAAGGCATATAAAATCTTTCGGATTTGTACAGCAAGCTTCTCTTTTTGAAGGAGGATATAGCATGCAAACACAAAAGCAACACAAAAGTTCATAACAGAATTGATAACAGTCTTTGCCACAGTCATGGTGGAATTTAAAACATTTCCGGCTCCGTTTTTCAGAAATCCGAATGCGGTGTGAATAATTCCGTCCCAATCAAACTGCAAACTGGCAATCCAAACTTCAATCTGCTTGTTATCTTCAAAAATGTCCATCGCCCATCTTTGAAGCTTTATAAGCGCCGCCTCTATATTTACACTTAAACTGGCAACCGTACTTGCTACCTCAGGAATAACCACCAAAAGTACAATCCATAAAATAGCAACTACAAATAAAATAGCCAGCACAAGGCAAATTGGTCGTTTCAGTTTTTTTGCCTTTCCCTTTGTTTTCGAAAATAGTCTTTTTTCCATAAAGCTCATGGGAACATTTAAAATAAATGCCATAGCTGCTCCCAGCAAAAACGGAAAAACAATACTAACCACAAAGGAAAATCCTGCCGCCACACTTTCTATCCGCTGTACTCCTACGTAGAATAAAACAGCAAATACAATCAGCAGCATAATATTTTTCATGTTTTTCTTGTTCAAATCCATACATATCCTCCAAAAATCTTTTATTTACCGATTTTTGTACGTATCCATTTAATAAACTGAATAATCGGAAGGTTTGCCAGTGACAGGCCAAACATAATCAGAAGCTGTGTCAGATTTAATGTCTGTACCTGGAAAATACTGTGCAGTGCAGGAATTAACATAACTGCTGTAATCAAAGCAAGCCCCAGTCCAAAAGCGCCGATTAAGTAGATATTGTTGAAAAATCTCTTAGTAAACAGTACCGGTTCAGAAGATTTACAGTTAAATCCATGTACCAGACGAGAAGTACATAAAGTTCCGAATGCCAGTGTAGATGCTAAAAGCGGGCTTTCCTGATATCCAATATAGAAGGCAACCATTGTCATAATACCGATTACAAGACCTTCAATTCCAATTCTGGAAAGAAAATCTTTTGTTAAAATAGATTCGTTCATTGGTCTTGGCTTTTCGTTCATAACACTTTCTGTGTGTGGCTCAAGTCCAAGAGCAATGGCCGGCAAGCTGTCTGTAAGTAAGTTGATAAACAGAAGATGAACCGGTGCAAAAGGAACCGGAAGTCCTGCAATAGAAGCATACAATACTGCTAAAATTCCGGCAAAGTTACCTGATAACAGGAACTGGATTGCACTCTTAATGTTTCGATATACATTACGTCCATTTTCTACTGCTTTAACAATAGTCGCAAAATTATCATCTGTCAATATCATAGATGCAGCATCTTTGGATACTTCTGTTCCGGTAATACCCATAGCAACACCGATATCAGCCTGTTTTAAAGCAGGCGCATCATTTACACCGTCACCGGTCATGGAAACAATATTTCCTTTATCCTGCCATGCTTTGACAATTCTGATTTTATGCTCCGGTGAAACTCGTGCATATACGGAAATGCCTTCTACAAAATCTCTTAATTCTTCGTCAGACATGTTTTCAATAACAGCGCCTTCACATGCCTCTGACTCATCCTGCAAGATACCGATACGTTTTGCAATGGCAGCCGCAGTTACCTTATGGTCACCGGTAATCATAATCGGTTTAATGCCGGCTTTAATACACTCCTCAACAGCAGCCTTTGACTCCTCACGCGGCGGGTCCATCATGGCAATTAAGCCTAAGAAGGTCATGTCATTTTCATCTTCCACTGTAAGAGTTGTGCCTTCCGGTACACGCTTATATGCGAAAGCAAGAACACGAAGACCGCCCTGTGAGAACTTCTGGTTCTGTGCTTCGATTTCCTGAATATCCTCTTTTGTAATCGGCACAATTTCGCCGTTTTTCTGAATGTGTGTCACACGTCCCAAAAGAACATCCACAGCGCCCTTTGTCACCATAGTAGAACCTTCTTTTAAGGTATGAAGGGTTGACATCATCTTTCTGTCACTGTCAAAAGGAACTTCGCTGTATCTTGGATATTTCTGTCTTACTACTTCAGCAGGAGAACCGAGCTTATCGCCCTGATTGATAAGGGCTGTTTCTGTCGGGTCACCGATTTCTTCACCGTTTTTATTGGTAGAGTCATTACATAAAATACTATGACGAAGAAGCTGTTTCTGAGCCTTATCACCTAAGTCGATAGCTTCTGCCGGAATTTCTTTTCCTTCTACATAATAATATTCTACTGTCATTTTATTCTGTGTCAGAGTTCCTGTTTTATCAGAACAGATAATAGAAACACTTCCCAGACCTTCCACTGCCTGAAGCTTTCTTACAATGGCGTGCTCCTTCGCCATCTTCTGTGTACCAAAGGAAAGTACAATGGTAACAATAGAGCTTAACGCTTCCGGAATAGCGGCTACCGCAAGTGCAACTGCAAAGAGGAAGGCATCTCCGATGCTTTCTCCACGAAATACGCTGATACCAAATAAAATGGCACAAAATACAAGAATTAAAATGGATAATTTCTGACCGAAGTTATCTAAGTTCATCTGAAGCGGTGTTTTCTTTTCAGAAGTTGTTTTTAATAACTTGGCAATTTTTCCCACTTCTGTTTCCATACCAATTCCGGTTACAAGGAAGGAACCACGTCCGTAAGAAACAAAGCTTCCGGAATATACCATGTTGGTTCTGTCCCCTAAAGGAACTTCACCTTCAATTTCTTCTTCTTTTTTCTCTACGCCAAGGCTTTCACCGGTAAGTGCACTTTCGTCAACCTTTAAGCTGGCGTTTTCAAGAATACGTCCGTCAGCCGGAACGTAATCTCCTGCTTCCAGCATAACAATATCACCCACGGTTACCTGATCAGACGGAACTTTGATAACATCTCCGTTTCTGAAAACCTTTGCCTCAGGGGCTGACATTGCTTTTAAAGAGTCTAAGGACTGCTCTGCTTTAATGGTCTGAACGGTACCTAAAATAGCATTCATGGTAATTACCACCAGAATAACAATGGCACTTTCCGTTTCTCCTAACAATCCTGATACAATTGCTGCTATAATCAGTATAATAACCAGAAAATCCTTATACTGTTCTAAGAAAATCTGCAGAATGGACTTCTTCTTTTCTTCTACTAAAGCATTTGGTCCATACTTTTCCTGATTTTTCTTAATCTGCTCCTCACTGAGAGGATGAGTACTGCCATTTACAGCTTTTTGAGCTTCTGTTCTTGACATTTGATAATACTCTTTCATGCTTTTTCCTCCTGATTTTTATTGTGCGTTGTAAAAGTCTTTTTGTTTTTCATGGGAAACAGAAAAAGGCAAGACTCCTACTGCACTTTTTCATGCAATAAAAGTCTTGCCATTTCATCACGACACGGATGGAAATCTTTCCATCGAGATTGACGTTATCGCGAACACCCATAGGTGCCAGCTACTCCCTTTTATTAAAAAGAACTATAAACGATATAGTCGGTGCTGTCAACCCTTTTTTTAACAGATTTCTGCACCTGCAGGCATATCTTTATCCGGAGTCATAAGAGCCAATTCCCCGTCAAAGCCTTCTGCACATAAAATCATACCCTCTGAAACAATACCGGCTAATTTGGCAGGTTTTAAGTTTACTAAAACCATAACCTTCTTGCCAACCATATCTTCCGGTTTGTAGTTGGATTTAATTCCTGATACAATCTGCTTTACCTGACTTCCGATTTTAACCTGAGAACACAGAAGTTTTTTGGATTTTTTTACTTCTTCACAGGCAATAATCTCACCAACCTGGAATTGCATTTTCATAAAATCGTCAAAAGTAACTTCTTCTTTTGCTTCAATATCTATAACAGGAGCTTCTTCCTTTTCTTCTGCTGCTTCTTCTGTTTTTTCTTCTTCCTTCATAGCTTCTACTTTTTCCAGTACTTCTTTGACATCCAGACGTGCAAATAAAATTTCCGGTTTTTCTGTAACTTTGTTTCCGGATGGATATAAACCAAATGTTTCTAATTCTTCATATTCACGTTTTGGTGCATTTAACTGTGTCAGAATTTTTCCTGTTGTTTCAGGCATAAAGGACTCTAATAAAGATGCTCCAATACAAATTCCCTCTACCAGATTATAGAGAACAGTTGCAAGACGGTCTTGCTTATCTTCCTCTTTTGCCAAAGCCCATGGCATTGTTTCATCAATATATTTGTTGCAGCGTTTGAATAAAGTAAAGATTTCTGTAATAGCATCTGCCACACGAAGTTCTTCCATTTTTGCTGCTACTTTTGCTTTTGTTCCCAGCACAACTGCCTTTAATTCTTCATCTACAGGCTCACATACATTTGTATTTTTTACTTCTCCGCCAAAGTATTTATTAGACATGGAGATTGTTCTGTTTACCAGATTTCCTAAAGTATTTGCAAGTTCGGAATTTAAACGCTCTACCATCAGCTCCCATGTAATTACACCATCGTTTTCAAATGGCATTTCATGAAGAACAAAGTAACGCACTGCGTCTACGCCAAAGAAATCTACTAACTGGTCTGCATAAAGAACATTTCCTTTTGATTTACTCATTTTCCCATCCCCCTGTAAAAGCCATGGATGTCCGAAAATCTGTTTTGGCAAAGGCAAATCAAGAGCCATAAGGAAAATCGGCCAGTAAATTGTATGGAAACGGATAATATCTTTTCCGATTAAGTGTAAATCTGCAGGCCAGTCTTTCTTGAACTGTTCTGTATTTTCTCCGTCACAGTCATATCCGATACCTGTAATATAGTTTGTCAGCGCATCCAGCCATACATATACTACGTGTTTCGGGTCAAAATCTACCGGAATTCCCCATTTAAAGGAAGTTCTGGATACACATAAATCCTGAAGTCCCGGAAGAAGGAAGTTGTTCATCATCTCATTCTTTCTGGATACAGGCTGAATAAATTCAGGATGTGTGTTGATATGGTCAATCAGTCTCTGTGCATATTTGCTCATTCTGAAGAAGTATGCTTCTTCCTTTGCAGGTGTTACAGGACGTCCGCAGTCCGGACATTTGCCGTCTACCAACTGTGACTCTGTAAAGAAAGACTCACATGGTGTACAGTACATACCTTCGTAATAGCCTTTGTAAATATCTCCTTGGTCATACAGTTTTTTAAAAATTTTCTGTACCTGCTTTTCATGGTAATCATCTGTTGTACGGATAAATTTATCATAGGAAGTATTCATTAAATCCCAGATATTTTTAATTTCTCCTGCCACATTATCTACAAATTCTTTGCAGGTAACACCGGCTTCTGCTGCCTTTAATTCGATTTTCTGACCGTGTTCATCTGTTCCTGTCTGGAAAAACACGTCATATCCCTGCTGTCTTTTAAATCTGGCAATACTGTCTGCAAGAATTGCTTCGTAAGTATTTCCGATGTGTGGCTTGCCTGATGTATAGGCAATGGCTGTTGTAATATAATATTTTTTCTTATCCAATTTTCTTTCCTCCTTGTATACAGTCACGGAGCGTTTTTTATTTCATAGGACATAATTTCCTATGAAACAAAAAAAGACTCACCTTCTATATTAAGAAGGCGAGCCTATAACCCACGTTACCACTTCTGTTTATCTGTACCTCGCAGTACAAACCTCAACGGGTATCTGTTTAATACCCTGCCGCTATAACAGGCGGACCCTGTCGCAGCCTTGGCAATTTTGCTTCGGTGCGCCTCTCAGGAGCCATTTTCCATATACCCTCATTCATTCCTCTCAGCCTATGGGAATTTCTCTGTAAAATGCAAAATATATGTACTCTCTCCGTCACTGTGTTTACATATATAAAATATGCTAACATATTCAGGAATATTTGTAAACACTCTTTTTTTTACATAAACTCATGCTCTTTACTGAGTTTTTTCACAATCTTAACAGATGCTAAAATTGCAATCAAGTTTGGAATTACCATAAGTCCGTTAAACATATCGGACATATTCCATACTAAATCAACCTTTAAAGTAGAACCTACTAAAACACAGACAACTACCAAAAAAGCATAAATTTTAACTGCTTTTTGACCCAAAAGGCTACGCACGTTTACTTCACCAAAATAATACCAACCAATAATCGTAGTAAATGCAAAGAACAACATACAAATAGCAATAAAAATCTTACCAAAAGAACCAAATGCTGAATCAAAGGCAACCTGCGCTAAAGCAGAACCTGTTTCTCCACTTGACAATGCTCCTGTAGAAAGAATTACAAGGGCTGTTAAAGTAAGAATTACAAAAGTATCAATAAATACACCCATCATAGCAATAATACCCTGATCTCCAGGATGTTTTACATCTGCTGTCGCATGTGCATGAGGTGTAGAACCCATACCTGCTTCATTGGAAAAAAGACCTCTTGCCACACCAAAACGCATAGCTTTCTGCACAGTTACACCAAGAGCACCTCCAAGTACTGCCTCCGGTGCAAATGCTGCTACAAAAATATCATGAAATGCAGTTCCTACTCCGTTGCCATTCATAAATAATATAATTAAACATCCAATAATATAAATAAGTGCCATTAACGGAACAACTTTTTCTGTAACTCTGGCAATTCTTTTAATACCACCCAGAAAAATAAACGCTGCTACAATAGCCACTAAAATTCCGACATGAAATGGCTTAACACCAAAAGCATTATAAAAAGAACTTCCAATAGAATTGGACTGTACCATATTTCCCATAAATCCTAATGCCAAAATAATTGCAACTGAGAAAAATCCTGCAAGAAACTTACCAAATTTCCCTTTAAAAATATATTTAATATAATAAACAGGGCCTCCTACAATTACACCATTTTCTTTTACTCTGGTGTGCTGTGCCATAACTGCTTCTGCATAGATGGTCGCCATTCCAAAAAATGCGCTCACCCACATCCAAAAAATAGCACCTGGACCTCCTGCTGCAATAGCTGTAGCCGCACCGGCAATATTTCCTGTACCTACCTGAGCTGCAATAGCTGTAGCCAATGCCTGAAAAGAGCTTAATCCGTTTTCACTGCTTTTTCCATGAAGAGAAAATCCCCCGAACATCTTCTTCATTCCTACACCAAATTTTCGCACCTGAATGAATTTCAACGTAAAAGTATAAAAAATACCCGTACCTAAAAGCAAGATTAAAAGTGCATAATCCCATAAAAATTTGTTTACCAGTTCCACAATAGACGTTATCATTTCCATTTCTCTGTCTCCTTTTCTTTTGCTTCTATTTGCCTATTGTTGTCTGAAATAATAAAAAACCTGTGAGATTGCGAAAATCCCACAGGTTAAAGTTCTTTTCAAGCGCAACTGCGTTCAACCATAAACATAGCACCTAAAGGCACTACCTTTACGAAAAACTTCACTGTCCTTTTGCCTGAGAGATTCACAGACATTGTCTGCTTACACCTTCGGCACCCTTTTCGGGATTCTCCAGAGAGCCATCCAGATGCAGTCCTGCTTTTTTTCAAAGCCCCTGAGAGTATTACTCCTTCGGTGGGCGATATTGCCTCTTTCCTGCAGCCTTCTATTGGCACAATATGCAAATAACGATTTTATTATAGCACTGGTTTTTTATTTGTCAATCCCCTTTATGAGGACAAATGTATTTTTCTCAAGAACACTTCATTTTCTCTTTTTAATATAGCAAATATTGCTCACCAAAGAACAGCTATGCTTTTTCACATAGTTCTGATACTCATAAAAATTAATATAATATTCCCTTCCCCATGAAGAAATACGTAGCCACTCACTTTCAAATCCTGTAACCACGACAAAATGAGCTGCTGTTTCTGCTATTTTTTCGTATCCCTCTTCTGTCTTATTATAAAAAGCCAGCTTATGTTTCCTTAAAGGAATAGGAAAGTTCGGGCCGATTGCCAAAATCACAGGTATATCGTGTGCCAGCATAGCTTTTATTCTGTTTGGTATATTTCGACTCCTTACCCCAAAGGCTGCCTTTAAAGGAATTCTGTTTTTAATAAAATAACGATTTACCTCTATTCCTAAAAGCCAACCGGGAATTCCCAGACCCGGAATAATAGGAAAGTATTTTTTACGCATTGTTTCTACACATTTCTCATAAACCTCAGCATCTAAAATACCATTTCCTTTCTCTTCTTCCTGAAACTCCTTACCCTTACAGTAATCTTTATGTAAATCCAAATATAAAAGAATATCCGTTGCCGCAATCGTACCACAGCCATAACCTAACATACTTCTTCCCTTCCACCATTCCTGATTACCGCCATAAGACAGCTTCCCATCTTTCATAATTGCTATATAAGGTTCATTCAGCTTCCCCGCCTTCATTTTATGTCAACCTTCATTTCTTCTGATATTGTTACCGGTCCTCCCATTTTACAGGAAAATACCTTGCCATTCTCTTTTTTTACATAAGCTTCTATCATGCCTCCCGGCTGATGAAGCTCGTATACAAATTCTCCGGTATCTGCATCTTTAGAAAGATACACAGCTGCTCCCATACTGCCACTTCCGCAGCTGCTCTCCCAGACCATGGAAGTGGTACTCTCCACATATACCACGGGAGTCATTTTACTTTCCTCTAAAAACATAACACCATAAGCATCACAAGGGCAGATTCTTTTTGCCTCCTCAATAAGTTTATCTACAAACTCCTGAGCTTTTGGAGCGCTATTTACAATAATGTGACAAATCCCCTCAAATACAACCATCGAATATTTTTCCTCTTTTACGGAAATTTCTTTAATCTCCATTGGAAGAGGCATTTCTGTCCTTGCAGTCCCCTTTTCCATATCTACTGCCACCTTCAGTTTCTTTTGAGAACCGCTGACATCCACCCACACATCTTCTGCCTTTTCTTCTGAAAGCATACTTAACAAATATCCAAAGCTTCTGGTTGCATTTCCACAAAATTCACCGCCCATCATCTGCATGTGAAAACTTCCATCCTGCATTTTCTCCACAAAACCCACCTGTTCTCCGTGAAGTTCTTCCATGCACAAAAGTTCTCTGGAAATTGCCGGATAATCTTCTCTTTTTGCCGGACTCATTACAAAAATTGTTACATTGCCTGCCGGGTTTGCTACTCTAATTTTTAATTCCATATCTTCATACCTCCCAAATATTTTCGTTCCCCAATTTATTTTTAATCATATCACATTCCACATCAAAAAATAATAAAATTTATCGACATTTGTAAAAAGCTGTGATATATATTGAGTATAGAATTTAATAAAAAAAGGGGGGGGACTTTCATTGAAGACTAAAAAGACTTCTGTAAACCAGATTACAGAGGGTGTTATATGGAAACAGCTCTTGTTTTTCTTCTTCCCGATTATGCTGGGAACTCTGTTTCAACAGCTCTACAATACTGCTGACGCAGTTGTAGTAGGTCGTTTTGTAGGAACGCAGGCGCTTGCTGCCGTAGGTGGCTCCACCGGACAAATGGTGAATCTGATTGTAGGATTTTTTGTAGGTCTTTCTTCCGGTGCCACAGTTATTATAGCTCGCTATTATGGAGCAAAAAACAAAAAAGAACTCAACGATACTCTGCATACTGCTGCCGCTCTCTCTATTGTAGGAAGCATTATTATCACCATTGCCGGTATTGCTTTAACACCTTTTATGTTAAAACTTATGAACACTCCAAAAGACGTTATTCAGGGTTCTTCTACTTATCTTAGAATTTATTTTGCAGGCATTATTTTTGTATTTATTTATAACGTAGGTTCTGCTATTCTAAGAGCTGTGGGCGACTCTAAACGTCCTCTTTATTTTCTGATTGTATGTTGTTTTATTAATATCTTTCTGGATGTTCTTCTGGTAGTAGGATTTAATATGGGAGTTGCAGGTGCAGCTCTTGCTACTGTAATTTCTCAGGCGGTCAGTGCAGTTCTGGTTATTTACGCTTTAATGAACTCCAAAGATATGTATTGCCTGAAACCAAAGGAAATTCATTTTCATAAATTCCTGTTTTTGTCCATTGTTACTATTGGTCTTCCTGCTGGAATTCAGTCTGTCATGTATAATCTTTCCAATATGATTATTCAGACTTCTCTCAATGATTTGGGAACCAGTACCATGGCAGCTTACACTGCTTTTGGCAAAATCGATGCCATTTATTGGATGATTTCCGGTGCTTTCAGTGTGGCAATTACAACGTTTATCGGACAGAATTATGGTGCGGGAAAATATCATCGTATGAAAAAAAGCGTTACCGTTTGTCTTTTCATGGATTTTATTGCTTCTTTGCTGGTAAGTATTCTTTTACTTTCTCTGGGTGAATATCTTCTTAGAATGTTTACCACAGACCCGGAAGTTATTAAAATCGGTATGAAGATCATTCACATTATTGCACCTTCCTACGTGCTGTTTATTTTTATCGAAATCTTATCCAGCGCTCTTCGAGGAGTGGGAAATGTACTGGTTCCTATGCTTATGACCTGTACAGGTGTATGCTTGCTTCGTATTATCTGGATTTTCCTTGTAATACCGAAAAAACCAAGTATTTCCGATATTTTGCTCTGTTATCCTATCTCATGGGGATTGACAGCAGCCCTGTTTGTTATTTACTATTACTTTGACCAGAAAAAATTCTATAAAACACATATAGAACACTAAAATAATTAAATGAAAGGAAGCTATTATTATGACTTTTTCGTATTGCAACACTCCTTCCTCTCTGGACCTTGCGCTGATTGAGGAAAGTACACAAATACTTTTAAATGAGTACAGCAAGCAGAATGAACACGCACAAAATCTCTGTGTTCATGTGACTTTCACTCCTTCCGGAAACACCTTAAAAGTTTCCAAAAAAGGTGAACAGTGCACGATTACCTGCCACGAACCGGCACATTATTTCCGTTGTCTCAATCATCTTATTCATCACTTAGATGAAGATTTTGACTTTGAAGAAACAGGATTTTTTGAAAAAAATGGTTTTATGCTGGATTGTTCCAGAAACGCTGTTTCTACCATAGATACCGTAAAAAAATTAATTCGTATTATGGCAAAGCTTGGACTTAATCAGTTACTTTTATATACAGAAGATACTTATGAAGTTCCGGGACTTCCTTACTTTGGCACTTACAGAGGTCGTTACTCACAGGAAGAAATCCGCCAGTTAGATGACTATGCTTACCAGTTTGGAATTGAACTTGTTCCCTGTATTCAGACGCTTGCTCATCTGAGAAACGCCCTGAAATGGCCTATGGGACAGGAGTTAAAAGACAGTGCAGATATTCTGTTGGTAGGTTCTGAAAAAGTTTACGATTTCATCAGACAGCTTCTGACTTCTGTAAAAAATTGTTTTCGTTCTGAAAATATTCATATCGGTATGGATGAAGCTGTTATGTTGGGACTTGGAAACTATCTCCATCAAAATGGCTACAAGAAAAGCTCTGAACTACTTTTAGAGCACACTGACCGTGTTCTGGAAATCTGCAGAGAATTAAATTTAAAACCTATGATGTGGAGCGATATGTTCATCTCCTCCAACGCAGATGAATGGTATTACAATATTGATGAAAACACAGATACTACAAACTGGACAAAACCGGCAGATGATTTAGCTTTGGTATACTGGGATTACTATAATACAGACAGAAGCGTATATCGTAAAATGCTTCGTGTTCACCATGAAATTGCCAAAAAAACAGTCTTTGCAGGCGGTATCTGGAACTGGAATGGTATTGCACCAAACTATGGCAGAGCAATTAACTGTACCATCCCTGCTCTTTTAGAATGTCAGGCACAAAATGTACAGGAAGTATTTGCTACCGGCTGGATGGATAATGGCGCAGAAACCCCAATTGATGCTATTTATCCGGGACTTGTAGCATTTGCTACACTTTGCTTCCATTCTGATTTAGATGAAAATGTTTTAAAACAAAACTTTACAGACTGTGTGGATGCAAAATGGGAAGATTTTGAACTTTTAGACAGATTTGATTCTCTTTTCCAGGGAGACGGAAATAATATTTCCGCAGATAATCCTTCAAAATATTTGCTGTATCAAGATGCTATGTTGGGTATGTTTGACTACCACATTCAAGGAGTAGATACAAAATCCTATTATAAAGATTTAGCTGACAAGCTGGATAACTGCGTAGAAGAAAATACCTGCTATAAAACACTGTTTAATTTCTACAAATATTTTGCCCTTGTACTGTCTGAAAAAGCTGATTTGGGAATTCATTTAAAAGAAGCTTATGACAAAGAAGATTTGTCCACATTAGAAGAATTAAATACAAAAGTTATCCCCAATATTCTGGAGAATTTACAACTTATGCACCAATTCCGCGAGGAATTATGGATGAAGGATGCAAAGCCTTTTGGTTACGAGCTTATGGATATTAAACTGGGCGGAGTTTCTGCACGTTTAAAAGCTTGCCAGAGACGCATTGCCTCTTACCTTTCTAAGGAAGTGGATAAATTAGAAGAATTAGAGCAGGAACGCCTGCCTTACTGGACAGTAGAAAACAAATATCCACATGATATGAAGATTGAACTCCGTGAAAATATCTGGAGCAGAATTATCAGTGGCTGTGATCTGGTCGATACCGTTTAAAAGATTTTAAATGTTTCCTCTTTTATTTCCTTTATTTTATGTTACACTATAGGAAATAAAGGAGGAAATACTTTTATGGAAGAACATACATTGCCCCATCAACACGGCGAACATGGTGAACATTTAATACAACATATACCTGACACAGAAAAATTCCAAATTGTTGCTTCTATATTCAAACAACTTAGTGATACCACACGTATTCGTATTTTTTGGATTTTATGTCACTGTGAAGAATGTGTAATCAATATCTCTGCCTTAATGGATATGAGCAGTCCTGCTGTTGCACATCACTTACGTCTTCTAAAAAGCAGCGGACTGGTGGAAACCCGCAGAGAAGGAAAAGAAACTTATTATAAAGCCAGTTCATCAGAAAAAGCGCAGTCTCTCCATCACATGATTGAACAGATGATGGATATTTCCTGCGTATCTGAGAAATAAGGAGCTGGCGCTTTAAGTTCATCTCCAGAATATTTATACATTTTATGCTCAGTCTGTGCTCACTTTGAGCTTATAATCTCAAAGCGTACCGGACAAATTCGTGAAAAGTGTATAAATATTTCTGAATGATGTTTAAAACGACAACTCCTTATTTTTTCTAAACTTAGAGCAATATAGCAATATGATAAACTGCAAATGCTGCAATCCATGCGATTACGCACTGCCCAACTACCATAGCTGTTGCCCATTTTCCACCCAGTTCACGTTTTACAGAGGCGATTGCTGCCACACATGGTGTATAAAGAAGGCAGAATACCAATAATGCTGCTGCTCCCGGTATACTTATGCTGCCTTGTAAGGCAGTGGTACTTCCAAATAATACGGTAAGAGAAGATACCACGCTTTCCTTTGCCAGAAACCCTGAAATCAACGCTGTAACAATTCTCCAATCTCCAAATCCCACAGGTACAAAAACAGGTGCCAATACACCGGCAACTAACGCCAGAATACTATTCTGTGAATCTGTTGTCATGTTCAAACTTGTATCAAAATTCTGCAAGAACCAGATTACAATGGTTGCAATAAAGATAACGGTAAAAGCTCTCTGAAGGAAGTCCTTTGCTTTATCCCACAGCAAATGTCCTACATTTTTCAATCCCGGCATACGATAATTCGGAAGTTCCATAACAAAAGGAACTGCTTCCCCTTTAAATGCTGTCTTTTTAAAAATCAATGCCGTTATGATTCCCATTACAATTCCAAAAACATATAAAGAAATCATAACAAGCGCACCATGTTTTGGAAAAAATGCGGCTGTAAAAAACGCATAAATCGGAAGCTTTGCAGTACAGCTCATAAATGGTGTCAGTAAGATTGTCATCTTTCTGTCTCTCTCAGAAGGAAGTGTACGGCTTGCCATAACTCCTGGAACTGTACATCCAAATCCTATCAGCATAGGAACAATACTTCTGCCGGAAAGTCCCAGTTTTCGGAGCAGCTTATCCATAATAAATGCCACGCGAGCCATATATCCGCTGTCTTCCAAAAGGGACAAGAAGAAAAACAAGGTTACGATAATCGGCAAAAAGCTCAGCACACCACCTACGCCATTAAAAATACCATCAATGACAAGAGAATGTAATACACCTGCCACATGGGCTTCCTGCATTGCCAAATCTACCAACTCTGTGAGATAAGTAATACCGGACTCTAAAAGCCCCTGAAGGAATGCCCCTACCACACTGAATGTAAGCCAGAATACAATTCCCATAATTCCGATAAATGCAGGAATTCCTGTATACTTTCCTGTGAGAAAACGGTCAATACTTCTGCTACGGATATGTTCTTTGCTTTCCTTAGGTTTTACTACAGCCTCCCCACAGACATCTTCAATATACTGAAAACGCATTTGGGCAATCCCTGCTGATCTGTCAAGTCCTGTTTCCTCCTCCGTCTGTTTTGCAATCTGTTCTACAATATTTTGTTCATTTTCTGTAAGCTCTAATTGCTCTAAAATCTTTCTGTCACCTTCCATTACCTTGCTGGCTGCAAAACGTACCGGAATTCCCGTTTTCTGGGCATGGTCTTCAATAAGATGCATAATTGCGTGAATTCCTCTGTGAATTCCTTCCTCTTTCCGGCAAAAATCTGTTTCCAGCGGTGTTTCTTGATATTTTGCCACATGAAGAGCATGCTGGACAAGTTCTTCAATTCCTTCTCCTTTTGCTGCTGAAATCGGCACAACAGGAACACCAAGGGCTGCCTCCATTTCATTAACCAGAACAGAACCTCCATTTTCCCGAAGTTCATCCATCATGTTTAAGGCCACTACCATAGGAAATCCCAGCTCTAAAAGCTGCATAGTAAGATACATATTTCTTTCAATATTGGTTGCATCTACAATGTTGATAATTCCCTTTGGTCTTTCACGGATAACAAACTCTCTTGTCACAATTTCCTCACTACTGTAAGGAGACATAGAATAAATTCCCGGTAAATCTGTAATTAGTGTATTACTATGGCCTTTGATTACACCGTCTTTACGGTCTACGGTAACGCCGGGGAAGTTTCCTACATGCTGCTTAGAACCTGTAAGCTGATTAAAAAGTGTTGTTTTTCCACAATTCTGATTTCCTACCAAAGCAAATGTCAACGTTTCACTGTCCGGTAATGGATTCTCATTTTTTCTGTCATGGAATTTTCCACCCTCTCCATATCCGGGATGAAGCTTTTCTTCCTTTTTCCTTTTATTTTCCTTATCTTTTGGTTTATGCTCTTTACTGATTTCAATATTTTTTGCATCTTCTAAACGAATTGTCAATTCATATCCATGAATACGCAACTCAATCGGGTCTCCCATAGGAGCATATTTCACTACAGTTACTTCTGTCCCCTGTATTAAACCCATATCCAGAAAATGCTGACGTAGAGCCCCTGTTCCTCCTACCGAAAGAATGGTCGCCGTACTTCCTATTTGTAACTCACTTAGTTTCATCTTCTGCCTTCTTTCCTATTAGTTTCATCTAACTCATATCGTAAGGATTGGAGCTGTCTTATAAAACAGCTCCTTAAATTTTTTTTCTTTATACAGTATACGTGCTAAATAACAGAAAAGCAACCGTTTCCTGAAGGAATTTTTATAAATTATGGACGCGAAGGGTACGAATTGCATTTAAAACCGCAATAATCATAACACCCACATCTGCAAAAATAGCAAACCACATATTGGCAATTCCTATTGCACCCAGTGCCAGACAACCGAATTTAATTACTAAAGCGAAAATAATATTCTGGTATACAATACCAAGACATTTTCTGGAAATCTTAATGGCTTTGGAAATCTTTAAAGGATCATCATCCATCAGAACTACATCAGCCGCCTCAATAGCTGCATCAGAACCCATAGCTCCCATGGCAATTCCAATATCTGCACGAGTAAGAACTGGCGCGTCATTAATACCGTCACCTACAAATGCCAATTTTTCCTTTTCAGACTTCTCTGCAAGGAGTTCTTCTACCTTTGTTACCTTGTCTCCCGGAAGCAATTCCGCATAGACTTCATCAATTCCCAAAGACTGTGCAACCTGTTCTGCCACAGACTGCGCGTCTCCGGTAAGCATAACCGTCTTCTTCACTCCTGCCTTTTTCAGTCGTGCAATAGCCTCTTTAGAATGTTCCTTTACAATATCAGAAATCACAATATGCCCTTCATATTTTCCGTCTATTGCCACATGGACAATTGTTCCCACATCATGACAGCCATGATATTCCACATTTATTTTTTTCATCAGCTTGCTGTTTCCCGCCGCAACTTCTCTTCCGTCTACTTTTGCAATAATGCCATGACCACTGATTTCCTGAATATCCGAAACTCTATTTCTGTCAATTTCTTTTCCGTAAGCTCTCTGAATACTCTTACTAATTGGATGAGAAGATGCACATTCTGCCAATGCCGCATATTCCAACAGTTTCCTTTCTTCTATCACATTATGATGAACACCGCTTACTTCAAAAACACCTTGCGTCAAAGTTCCTGTTTTATCAAAAACCACATATTTTGCCTGAGATAAGGTTTCCATATAATTAGAACCTTTAATCAATACACCTTCCTTACTTGCACCCCCAATTCCCGCAAAGAAACTAAGAGGAATACTGATAACAAGAGCACATGGACAACTAATAACAAGAAATGTCAATGCACGGTAAATCCATACGCCCCACTGAGCTGTCTGTCCTAAGAATAACATCTGTACCAATGGAGGAAGAATTGCCAATGCTAATGCACTATAACAAACTGCCGGTGTATATGCTTTGGCAAATTTAGAAATAAAGTTTTCTGATTTCGATTTTCTGGAGCTGGAATTTTCCACAAGTTCTAAAATCTTAGATACGGTAGACTCTCCGAATTCCTTTGTTGTCTTGACTTTCAGCACACCATTTATATTGATACAGCCGCTGATAATCTCATTGCCTTGCTTTACATCACGAGGAAGACTCTCTCCTGTTAAAGCACTTGTATTCAAACTGGAATTTCCCTCCATAACAATTCCATCTAAAGGAACCTTTTCTCCCGGTTGAACAACAATAATACTGTCAATCTCAACTTCATCAGGATCTACTCTTTCCAGCTTTCCATCACGCTCTATATTAGCATAATCAGGTCGAATATCCATCAAAGCACTGATATTCCTACGGCTTTTTCGCACCGCATAACTTTGAAATAATTCACCTATCTGATAGAACAGCATAACTGCAATGGCTTCATTATAATCTCCGCTTTTGGAATAAATCGCCAAAGCAAAGGCCCCTACAGTAGCCACTGCCATTAAGAAATTCTCATCAAAAACACGTCTGTTCAAAATACCTCTTCCGGCTTTTTTCAAAATATCATATCCAATAACTAAATAAGCTGCCAGGTAAAGGGCTAACTTTAATATTCCTGTGGTAGGTATTAAATTCAATGCAATTACCATAACTGTTGTAATGATAATTCTGGTCAACATTTTTTTCTGTTTTTTATTCATAACGACTTCCACCTTCTTTCTGTGATAAATTTACACCCCTTTTGCAATTTGCATCCGGGGTGCTGTTTCTTAAAGTTCAATTTCACAATCCGGCTCTACTTTTCTGCAAGCCTTTAAAACATTTTTCATTACCTTTTTGGCATCCTGTCCTTCTTCAAATTCCACAATCATCTTCTGTGTCATAAAATTTACAGTTGCAGATGCAACACCCTCAACTTTGCGTGTAGTATCTTCCATTAAATTTGCACAGTTTGCACAATCCACCTCAATATTATAAGTCTTCTTCATAATAAAATACCTCTCTTTTTAATATAATATTTTCTTAATGATTAAACATTTGTTTAATTGTTATATCTATAATATAGTTCAGAGAGATAAAAAAGTCAACAACAAAATATATTTTTACATCAATTTTGTTTCCTCCAATTTTTCCGTAAACAACTCATTTAAACGAATAACAGGCTTACGAAATACCAATCCTAAAAGCAGGGAAAAAATCAAAAACAATCCCAAAGTTCCCAGTTCTTTTACATAAATATTTCCATACAAACCGGCAATCGCTTCCCGCATTGCTCCCATACTATGGGTAAAAGGCAGGAACTGATATACCTTCTGGAAAAAAGATGGCGCCATCTCTATTGGAAAGGTTCCACCGGAACCTGCCACCTGAATAACCAGTAAAATAACACAGATTGCTTTTCCCACATCGCCGAAAGAAACTGTCAGGGTATAAATAATATTTACATACACGATACTGGTAAGCCAGCCTGACAATACAAATAAAAACGGATGCTCACATTGAATACCCAGAAAGAATAAATCTCCCAGACAGATTAAACCGCTTTGAATGAGCCCCATAATAAAAAACAGCAAATATCTGCCAAAGTAAATCTGATAATTTTTTACATGATGAAGTTTTTTCTTTCTCTCCTCTGACAGAGTTACTTTCATCATAGCAACTAATACGATACCACCAACCCAAATAGACAAGGTAGAATAAAACGGCGCCATAGCCGAACCGTAATTCTCTACCGGATATATATTTTTTGTTTCCACTTTCACTGGTGAAGCAAGAAAAGAACTCACTGTATCAGGGCCATTTCTCAGAACATCCTTTAATATTTCCAGATTTCCGTTCTCTGCCGCTTCTGAAAGTTTCTGTAAAACATCATTCATTCTACCAGAAGCTTCATCCAGCAAAGAAGCCGAAGTATCCAAAGCTGTTTTTAATTTTCCCAAATCAGAAGCTGCGGAGCCTGACAAATCTTCAATCCCCTGTGCTCCCTCATCTAATTTTGATAAAATCAAAGACACATCTTTATTGGTGTTACTGAGTGTCTGAAACAGCTGGTCTAAATTCCCCTTTACGTTCTTCTCATAATCTGTCTGCACATTCTGAATTTGCTGTGCACTTTGCTTTGCAAGCTCTTTTAATTCACTTTGGTAGCTGCCTGCATCCGAAACAGATTGAGAAATTTTATCAGCAGCCTCATACAATTTATCTCTTACAGCCTCCTGCTGAGCAATAGAAGTATTTAATTTCCCTATCACTGTGCCAAGCTGTTCTTTTATATGTGGAAAAGCTTCCGGTAAAGAGTCGCTGACCCCTTGCAAACTATCACGAAAAGAAGCATATCTGTCAATGATTACCTGCACCTGTTCTGCCAGTCCTTTTAAACTCTCACCCGCTGCTGCAGCATCCTGTGACAAAGATGAAAATGTCTCATCCACCTGTTCCGATACTGCTTGGTAAACATCACTGCCTGCCACCAACACATCATTTACACTGTCCGTAGTACCTGATAAAGCATCTTTTAAGCTCTTAACGCTTTTTCCCGTATCTGTAAGAAGCGATAAATTGGTATCTGCATTACTTCCTGTCTGTTTTAAAAAAGAAGCTGTGGATTCCAGTGTATTTCCCATAGAGTCTGTCATATTAGAAAAGGCCTTTATAGTACCTGACGCAGCTAAAAGACTATCTGCAATCTCTGTAATATTTTCGTGTACTCTTCCGATCATTTCCTGAGAGTCTTCCTTACTCATCATAGAAGAGAGGCTATCCATGAGCTGTAATCCCACCTGAGAAATTGTTTTCGTAAATAATTCTGCAATCTGCTTTCGTACAGCCCCTGCACCTTTATCTGTTACTTTCGGAGCAATAGCATTTTCCTTTTCATTTAAGTAATATAAAATATCAGAATGTTCTACATCATCAGAAAAAAGACTCATCATATCATTACTGAAAGTCTCCGGTATCACAATGGCTGCATAATATTTTCCGGATTTTACACCTTCCACTGCTTTTTGAGAATCTGTAAATACCCAATCCAGCTGATTATTTTCACGAAGTCCTGAAACTACCTGCTCACCCAGATTGATACTAATCGGAAGCAATTCACCCTCATATCCTGTATCTACGTTGGCAACTGCCACCTTCAGACTTCCTGTATTACTGTAAGGATCCCAACTGGCAGCAATATTAAACCACGCATAAAGAGATGGAACAACGCTAAGTCCCAGAATAACAATCCATGCAATGGCATTTTTTTTAATTTTCTTCAGGTCTCCTATGAAGATTTTCCATATATTTCTCATTGTTCCCCTTCTCCTCTCTGGGTATTTTCTTTTACCTCTTTCAAAAGCACCTCATCCGACATCTCACTTAAACGTTTCTTTCTTTTTAAACTTTCATGTATATATTCCACAACAATTAAATATAAGGCAATTAGTATAATTGAGGCAATCCACAATACTAAAAATACCATTTTAGAGTCAATACTAAACATAAGGATGAGAAAAATAATAGGAATGACAACAATTGCAAGAAATCCTCGCCGTATTTTCTTATGATAATTAGACTGAAATTTTTCAATTTTATCATTTAAGGATTTACGAAATTCATCCTGCCCGGCTAAAATTTTCACTGCTGTTGACAAACTGATTTTTTCTCTTTGCATCCCCTCTTCTTCACAAATCATCAAGTCTGTTTCAGCCAGCTTACGGTCAAACAAATAGTTCAAGTTCAAAAGATGCGGTCTTAAAAGAAGACCTATTCCCAAAGCAATCGGTAAAAACACTGCCAGACAAAGAATATTTTTCCAGTAATGCATACCATAAATCCCTGCAATTGCTTCTCTCATAGCATTAATCCCGTATGTAAATGGCAAAAGAGGATGAACAAACTGAAAAAATGCCGGTGTCATTTCAATGGGATACGTGCCCGCAGAGCCCGGAATTTGGAGAATGACTAAAATAACACTCAAGGCTTTTCCAATATGTTTAAAAGTAATAGACAATGCATAAATCAAATTAACATATACAAAAGAAGCAAATAAACCTGCAAATACAAAGGCCGCCGGATTTTTACACTGTATTTTCAAAAGGTAGATATCTCCAAGACAAATAATAAGCGCCTGTATCAAACCTGTTGTTATGTATAAAATCCATCTTCCAAAATATCCTTGTGTTACTGTAAAGCTTTTAATCTTCTCATCTTTATCTACTTCCATCTTAAAAATAGCGATTAAAACAATACCGCCTACCCAGATTGCCAGATTTGTATAAAAAGGTGCCATAGCTGAACCATAATTTTCCACACGATAAAAGCTCTTCGTTTCCAACTGTACCGGAGAATGCATAAATTCAGCTACTTCTCCTGTATCTTTTTTTGTCAGCTCTTTTAAACTCAGGTAAATATCTGAGCTTTGCAGCGCCCCCAAATCTGTAATAGCAGTATTCAGTTTTTTCTGCACATCATCAAGAGCCTCTTTGGTACTCTCCATGGCTGTTTTTGTATCACTTAACGTCTGTTTCAAATCCCCCGTTACATTTTTAAGCTGTTCTGCGGAGGGCTCTACTCCGGCAAGAACTCCCGAAACCTTTCCTGAAAGCTGTGCAAAAGAATCTAAAGATTGATTTAAGGAAGGAAGCACATTTTTCTCAAAAGAAGCTCTGGAAGTCTGGAGATTTTTCTGTCCGTCCTGAATAACCGAAGCAATCTGATTTAATCCTTGAACAGATGTATTTACGGCATTCCCTATACTATTGTTCCCTGTCTGAAGATTTTTCAATATCTCTTTATGTCTCTGATTTTCTGTTTCCAGCTTTTCTATGATTTCAGACAACGGATTTCCTGGAACTTGATTATCAAGTTCTCTAAGAACTGTCAGAATTTCCTCGTTTTTTGAAATTAAATCCTGCATAGATGTAATGGTATTTCCAATCTTCTCATTTACATTCTGTACTTTCTCATTCAACTTTCCAAGGTCTGTTCCCACTGCACTGCTGATACCGGACAACGCATCTGCTCCCTGCGTAAGACCATCAGATAAACCGACGCTTAATGCACCTACGCTATTTCTCACGGAAGCTAAAATATCTGTTCCATTATTCATAGATTTTGCTCCCGATGCTACCGCACTTTTCAGAGCATCCAGCGTTTCCTGAGTTCCATTTATTAAATCATCGCTTCCATCAATAGTTTTATTTAAATTTTCTAAAACCACCTGATATTCTTCCAGATTTTCCTCTGCTGTCTGCATTTTTGCAATCAGACTTTCCTGCACTGTGTCAACCTGTGTACCCATCTGCTCTGCTGTCTGTCCCAAAATTTTAGAAACAGAGCCTGCCGCTGCAGCAATAAATTCTTCATTTACCTGCTCTTGAATCGTAGACGCACCTGTACCTGTAACCTTAGGGGCAATGGCATTTTTCTTTTCATTTAAGTAATATTCAAACTGAGGCTGCTTCATATCACCGGAAAGAATACTCACAAAAGAAGAACTAAAATCCTCAGGTATCACAATAGCCGCATAATATTTTCCCGACTTTACACCCTGCACCGCCTTCTTTTCATCTGTAAATTTCCAACCTAAACTATCATTTTTCTTTAAATTTTGGACAATTTCCTCCCCTACATTTAGTTCTCCTATCAACTCATTTTCCGTACCCTTATCTGCATTTGCCACTGCAATCTTAATGTTTCCTGTATTTGCATAAGGATCATAATTTGCTGCAATATTAAACCATGCGTATAGAGATGGTATCAGACATACACCAATGGTAACAATCATTGCTACCATATTATGGGATAATCGATTGACATCTCTTCTAAAAATTTCAAATGCCCTCTTCATGCTTTTCCCTCGCTTTTCTATAATCTTCTTATATAAGCATATTGTCTGCAATTCGTATATTTTATCACCAGAATTTGAGATGTCAATAATTTCGGAGAAAAAATATGACTTTAAGTCAATTTTTTTATCAAATATCATTTCTAATCTGGATACAAGCTTAAAAATAAAGGTGAAAAGCTGATTTTACTCAATCTTTTCACCTATTATCATCATACTATTATTCTCTTATTTCTATAAAAGCGCTTCCTGCTGCTTTCATAGTAAGACAAATCCTACCGCCTTCCACAGGTAACTGTTCTTCTGTTTCCAGATTGATATACATCTTATTCTCAAATGGAACCGGAATACTTATATTCACTTCCTGCTCATCATTATTTACTGCCACAACAAGCCCCTGCTCCTGAGTAAATCTGGCAAAAGCATATTGCCTGTTTGTCAGCAGTAGTTCCCGATATCTTCCATAAGCAAGACAATCTGTATATTTCTTATGCAGATTTCCCAACCATTTCACATGCTGCATAATCTTAGAATCTTTTTCCTTATTTAAAGCCTCTTCAATCTCTACTGCCGGACGCAGTGGATCGTCATTTCCACCCTCCTTGCGTCCTTCAATTCCCCATTCAGAACCATAATAAATAGAAGGAATTCCGGGAAGTGTAAACAGCAGTGTATAAATAGGAAAAATGTGGTCTTTTACCTGAATTTTACTGATAATTCTGTCTACATCGTGATTGTCCACAAAGGAATATAACTTCATACCTTTATAAATCCCACCGTTTTCATCAAATTCTCGGCGAATTGTATGCGCAATCTCAAAATAATTGTGATCATTATGTCCGGAATAGAGTCCCTTATGCAATTCATAATTTGTAACACTGTGAAGCATTTTTTGCCCATCCTGAATATAACGGCTGTAATCTCCATGAATGACCTCGCCCATAAGCCAGAAATCTTCCTTTTTCTCACGGGTTCTCTTTCTCATCTCTTCCATGAAAGAAAATTCCAGGCAATCTGCACAGTCTAAACGAATACCGTCAATATCAAAAGTATCAATCCAGAAATCAATAACTCCAAGAAGATATTCCCGCACAGCCGGCTCCCATAAATTCAAATTCACCAGTTCAAAGCAATTTCTCCATGCCTCATAACCAAATCCGTCATTATAAGGACTATTCCAGCCAAAATTAACACCCTTGTACCAACTACAGTATGGTGACTGCTCTCTGTTTTTCTGTATATCCTGAAAGGCAAAAAATTCTCTTCCCGTGTGATTAAATACACCGTCTACTACAACCCGAATGCCTGCCTCGTGAGCCTTTCTGACAAAGCGTTTGAAATCCTCATTATCTCCTAATCTACGATCCACAACCTTATAATCCTTTGTATCATATCCATGGGTACTGGATTCAAACAACGGTCCTATATAAATAGCAGTGCAACCTAAATCTGCAATATGAGGAAGCCATTTGTCCAGTTCTTCAAACCTGTGTACTACCTCTTCTCCCTTATTTTCTCTAGGCGCACCTGTCATGCCAATAGGATAAATATGATAAAACACTGCCTCTTCATACCATGCCATAATCATTCCTCCTGCTTGTGAATAACTTTTACTCACATTATACCAATCGGTATAGAAAAAATCAATGGTGATAGCAATATTCCTCCAGTGTAATCTGATTACTGTAAATATATTTTGCTGCTTCCTTGCCCACATATCGATAGTGCCATGGTTCATAGACAATTCCCGTTATATCTGCCTTATCCTCAGGATAGCGCAGTATAAAACCATATTTCCAGCAATTTTTCATAAGCCATTGTTGTACAGGCTGTTCCTCCATTCCACTGACTATTTTTTGTTCCGCAATATCTGTTATATCTACAGCCAGCCCTAACTCATGTTCACTTGTCCCCGGAATTGCAACTGATTTTGCCGTTCTTTCTTCTGCCTCCTGTCTGTCCATCCCATCTTTCATATATATCTGAATTTGCTGGTTAAAAAGTTCCTGTTGTTTTTCATGAGTCCGATAGGAAGAACAAATAATTGGTGAATATCCCTGCGCACGGCAATCATCCATCATCTGCTGCAATTCAGGATAACATCTGGAATCAATACTCTGCCCGTTTCTAAGCTGTGTAAGAGATATATTTTCGACATAAGATTGATCCAGCTTGTGCGAACTATTTACTAAAATTAAGTTCCACTTCGTGCCCGCATCTGTTGATGAATCATTTTTCAAATCATCATTATTCTGATTAATTTTTTTAGAATTGTTATGTTTATATAAAATTTTTCCCTCTGCCGAAACGCTTGTTCTGACAACTCCTGCTGCAACTATGACAAAAATCACACATACCATAATTTCGCTCATCAATACACCTACCATCCTTCTTTTACGTGACATTCCCTTTCTTCGTCTTATTTTCCTCTTAATCACAAAACGCACCTCTCTTTCCTTTTTCTAAAGGATAGCGCGGTGCGTTTTCAAAATATATTCAGTTTGCCATCCATTTGGCATCATTCAAATGGTAATAATTCAGGTCCCTTATAATAAAAATATACAGACATCAAAATTTCATCTTTGTTTTTATCAACCAATTTGATTACGTCATAACTATCATCTTCCGGTTCTATACTAAGTTCATAATACTCTTCTAAATATGAAATTAAATTAGCCTTAACATACTCGCTATTTTTATTATCAATACAATAAGCTGCTGAATTTCCGTCATCTGCTGTAACATTGTAACTCATCTGGACAACCTTTTTATTCTTATCATCCACACACAGCACCAATTCATCACCTGTTAAGCATTTCGCTTTCACCGTCCATATTACAGCAGAAGTAGAGGAATCCTTCATAACCAGCAGGTTACATTTTGCATCCATACTTGATTTATCAATACTTATCTGCATATAACCCCATCCCTCTAATTGCAATCCCTGCAGGAAAGAGTTACAGACTTCTGCTAATTCTTCTCTTGATAAATTTGCCAGTTCTTCCTGATAATCAAACTCATAGTCTTTTTTATACACGACTCTCATAGCCTCTATAATACTATTGGAATGGGTAATTTCTATGGGATTTACCTTATATTTTTCCACCTGTTCCAGATTTTCATTTAAAACATTTGAAAAGACAATACGAGGAAAAAGCAGTCCAAAACCAATGCATAAAATCATGATAAATACTCCAAATACCCATGAATACTTTTTCATATTCTGCCTCCCCGTATCTGCACTTTCACCACTGTTCCAACACCCACTTCACTTTCTATTGAAAGACTTCCGTTATGAATTTTTGCTATCCGATCACAAAGTGACAGCCCCAGTCCGGCACCTCCAAAGCTACGGCTTCTGGCTTTATCTATACGATAAAAGGCTTCTGTTATATGCACCAGTTTATCTTTTGGAATACCACATCCGGTGTCCTGAATGAGCAAATCGCAACCATCTTTTTTCATGGAAAGTACTATTTTGATAACACCACCATTTTCCATAGCACGTCTGGCATTTTCTAAGAGATTTACAACCAGAGAGACAAAAAGATCCGGTTCCAGCATACAATTACCAGCCTCACATTTTTTCTCTATCTCTATCCCATTTTCTTGAAAATATGGTACATAATGCTTCACCACATTTTCTATCAAATATGCCGGGTTTTGAATTGTCAGCTCCTGCTCTTTATTACCTGCGGCAATGAGTTCAAGAAGCTTTATAGACAGCCTCTCCAATCGTTTACTTTCAGAATATATATAGTTTGCAGCGTCTGTCTGCTCCTCCTGACTTAAATTCTGACGTCTCAACAAATCTGCATATCCAATCATAGATGTCATTGGCGTTTTCAGTTCATGTGTAAAATTTGCAATAAACTGATTCTGTCTGTCCACCGCCGCATTTAATTCCTCCATTTTGTCAACAAGCGTATCTGTCATACGGTCAAATTCTACTGAAAGTTCTTCTATCTCATCGTTTGTATGAATATCACTTCTCAAATCATAGTTCCCTTGTGTAATACTGGAAACGATTTTCTTCAGCCTGCTTATGGGTTTTGTTAAAAAATATGATAAAATATAAGAGAAAACTGCGCTGCAGGTCACTACAAAAAGAAAAACCGCTATATAAAGTTTCTGCAATTCCTCTCTTTGCTCGTATACTTTTGTGATGTCATATAAAGCATCTATATATAAGTCTGCATTTTCCACTTTAATCACTGAACAAAGCTGAATATAGTACTGATTTTCACTACGGATAATCTTATATGCTACATTTCTGTAATCTGCTTTATCACACATTTCTTCCATATCCTTCACAAAATCACTACTTTTATATATAAGTTCTTTGTCTTTATGCAGACTTATAGCAACAAACAAATCATTTTGTTCCACAATCTTCCCAAAATCCTTAGAAATCTCACTTGCTGTCGTCCAAGTAGTTTCCTGACTAAGCAGAGAAAATGTATGAATAACCATGTCAAATGATTTTATTGCAGATATCTTTTCACGATTTATAGAGCTTTGAAAGGAACTGTATAAAAGAAATGTACCACCAATTCCAAAAATAAACGCAATCATGGAAATCATACACAAAGTCACTTTATATCGAAACTTCATGCCCTCATCTCCAATCGATATCCTACTTTATTAACTGCTTTTATCATGTCTTCCAGATGAGCTTTTCTTCGAAGTCTCTGTACATGCAAGTCCACTGTCTTACTGGTATATTCCAGGTTTCCTCCCCATACCCGCTCATATATAGTTTCTCTATATAATGCCACGTTTGGATTCTGTGCAAAAAGCACAAGCAAATCATATTCCTTTGGTGTCAGCGCTACTTCCTGTTCATCATATCGAACCACATGCTGTTTCAAATTAATTGTCAGCTTATCATTAATTTGGATAATATCCGAAGTCTTATGAAATCTTCTGAGTACCACCTCAACCCTTGCCAAAAGTTCTACAACCTCAAATGGTTTTACGATATAATCCTCTGCACCCATTTTTAAACCTTTTACTCTATCATCAATCGAATTCATTGCCGTGATAAAAATAACCGGGATATCAAAGGGTTTTATATATTCCAGCAATTCAAATCCGTCAATATATGGGATCATAATATCCAGAAGAATTAAATCATATCTGTTTTCCTCTATCATATTAGCCGCAGTCTCACCATCATACGCACAAGAACAAAAATACCCCGCTCCTTTCAGCGATAACTTTATTAAATCAGAAATCGGCTTTTCGTCCTCAACAATTAAGATATTTACCATAATTTTCTCCCAATCTATGTACTATGGCTATTATACATTATAATGGCATCTTTTTGGCATCAAAAAATATTATCTTATATGAAATCCTTTTTCATGCTGCTCTTTAGGAAGTGGTTTTCTATCTATCCATGAAATCTGAATATACGGACTCTGATTAATCATCTTCAGAACCCTGTTAATCTGCTCTGCTGTCCCCTGTGCTTCCATCACAACACTGCCATCCCACTCATTTGTTACCCATCCGGTAACTCCCACACTGTCTGCTGCATGCTTTGCCCGATACCGAAATCCGACTCCCTGGACTCTCCCTGTAAACGTCAGATGCTCACGGATGATACTTTGTTCATTCATTTTATCGTTCCACCTTTCCATTATTAGAGGTAATTACCTTTTTCCCGATATTTCTGTGCTATTATCATGAAAACATAAATGCAGCCAGAATAAACACCATCAAAAATAAAATATTTGCAATTGTAAAGTACAAAATATACTTTCCTTTTCGACTAGATCCAGAGGCTACAATAAGCCGGTAAGAAATCAAACTCGCCATTGATGCAATCAATGTTCCAAGCCCTCCGATATTTGTTCCGACAATCAAAGCTTCCCATTTCTGTGTAAATCCGGACAATAACAGCGCAGCCGGAACATTGCTGATGACCTGTGAAGAAGCTACTGCTGTGAGTATTTCATTGCCACTGATGATTCCTTTTAAAAAATCACAAAAAGCCGGAATACGTCCCATATTTCCGATAAAAATAAAAAATCCCGCAAATGTAAGCAGCAAAGAATAGTCAATCACCTTTAACGTATCCCTATCTGTGAAAAATACAACAAAAACTGTCACAATAGTGACAAACCATGCGGGTAATATCTGTGCCACACAGAGCAGACACTGCACAAACAAAACCGCATAGATCACTTGCTTCCGATAGTTCTTGAAAGATACTTCCGAAGCAATCTGTAACGTGTGCAACGGCTGTTTTTTTCGAAGGACAATGGTCACGAAAAGTAACACCGCCGCAAGAACAGTATACGGGAGCATCAATATAAGAAATTCTCCCACTCCCATCCCCGATTTAGAATACAGATAAAGATTTTGGGGATTTCCAATTGGGGTAAACATACTTCCAAGGTTCGCTGCTATTGTCTGTAACACAACCACCAAAATAATGCTCTCCCTCCGGTCAGACATCTCTAATACCTGAATTGCAAATGGCACAAATGTGATAAGCGCCACATCATTGGTAATCAGCATACTGGATATAAAACATAAAAAAACAAGTATCAACTCCAACTGGTGACTGTTTTTTACTTTTGTAAGTAATCTATCGGCTGCCTGCCGGAACACGCCGAGACGATTTGCTCCTGCCATCACTGCCATCAGACAAAACAAAAGCCCAAGCGTATGAAAATCAATATAACTTAAATATGCACTATCCGGCGGAACTACAATGGCAGATATAAGTGCAAGTACCCATGCAATAATCAATACAATATTCATTCTTTTTCCTTTTCTATTCTTTTTTCTACAAATACTCCCCTAACCGCTCTTTTACATTCGCTTCGATCCCTTTCATGATATCCAGACATTTTTCTTTATTCATTCCTGCTGCTATGCCCACTGCAAGAATTTCTTTTTCTCCCGGATTACGTCCATTTCCATCCACTGCTGTCGTATGCTCCCCATAATACGTATTACTATAAGTAAGATCATAAGCAGGACTCAAACGCCAGCTATCATTTTCTTCATCATAAAGAAATGTGAAATTCTTCGAATGATCACCTCTGTTATGCGCAAATACATTAAAGCACATTCGGCGAAACATATTTTCTAAATCCATCTCATTATTATTCGTTAATATTTTTGTCAGCTTCATAAGACCATGATAATCCATACTTGGCTGTTCAAAATCCAACTCCAAAAGTGCCGCAGCTGTAAGCATATGAATCTTTTTTTCTCCTCTTGTATCCACTGCCCTGTCAAAACGTTTCGTTCCAAAATATCCTTCACATTTTTCAGATGGAAATAATCTGGTCTCACTCATAATAATTCCGCATTGTCTTGCACAGCAAGAATAGTCATATTCCATCTTTCCTGCATTTTCGCCATCTACATGAGCAGGAAACTTAATAATCCATTGCCATCCGGAAGACTATCCGCAAATACTCCAAAAAGTCCCTGAAAATAATCTTTCGTCGGAATAAACACCTGGTCTTTTAATGGAAGGGAAAAGGGGCTGATTGAAAATCCTTTTTCAATCCAGCTTTTACTATACTGAAACGCAATTTTACGACCGGCTGTCATCGCCAGCGTCCCGACCAGTCGTTCATTATAATATACTTGTAACGAACTATCTCGTTTCATTAATAACCTCCTGAATATCCTTATATGGTACATTCGTGAATATATCTCTAAGCTCACCAGCAATATCCAAAGCCATTGCAATCTTCGTCAGTGAGAGTAAGGATATCTTTCCTGTCATTTCAAATCTCTTGACCGAACCATAACTCACTCCACTCATAGAAGCCAGTTTTTCCTGTGAAATAGAACGCCTTTTTCTGATGTTGCGCACTCGCTGTGCAAGTTTCTGATCCAGTTCTTCTGCTGTTTCCCATACAAGCTGTCGCATTTCTTCACCTCTTTCTCTGATAATATATTATCTGTTTTTTGTGATTTTCTGCTGTTTTAGATAATATATTATCTATTTTTATTTTATCACATATTTCTTGTAATAACAATGATTTAACCATAAAACGATTACCTGTATCATTATAAAGAATGGCTTGTAATAGTGCTCTATAATATTAAAAAAGACGGTAAATATGAACTGTCCTTTTAGCTGAAATCTCTTTTCCCTTTTCAGCAGGTACACTTCTAATGTCTACTTTTCCATTCCTTGGTTCTAAAAATGGGCAATCCCCCTTGGGACTGCCCATTTAATCACATTTTATTAATACAATTTCGCACCTGCCGGAATTCTATCATCAACCATAAGAAGATTTAATCCTTCACGACCGGCTTCCCCGTGTACCGCTGAAATCAGCATACCACAAGAGTCAATTCCCATCATTGGTCTTGGCGGCAGATTTGTAATAGCGATACAAGTCTTTCCAACCAGTTCTTCCGGTTCATAATATTCATGAATACCGCTTAAAATCACTCTTTTCTCATCTGTACCATCGTCTAAAACAAATTTCAGAAGCTTTTTGGATTTTGGTACTGCTTCACATTCCAGAACCTTCACAGCTCTAAAATCGGATTTACTGAATGTCTCAAAATCAACCATTTCTTCAAATAATGGCTCAATTTTCACATTAGAGAAATCGATTTTTTCTTCTACAACCGGAGCCGCCGCAACCGGTGTAGCCTTCTGGCCTGCGTTGTTTGCTTCGTTCTTAGCAGCGCCCTGTGACTTCATTGTCGGGAATACTTGATAGTACATCTTCATATCTCTGTATTTCCCTTCATTTCAAGGTTTCATCGGGTTTTCTTACTCTTCACATCTCCCCATAATACTTCATACAAAAGTGCTGTTTTGTTGCACGTTGCGTTGTACTTTCAACTAATTTGTTGTAGTACGCATGTACTTTGGGATGATTTGTTGTAGTAGCTTCAAACCCTTCCAGATGAGAACTTTCCTTCCCATCTGTCTACTATATTACATTAGAAGAAATCCATCTTCTTTGCTAATTCTTCTAACGAATCCTGCTTCTTATTAAAATTTACCTCAGTATAGATATCCAAGGTAGTTTCAACGTTCTTATGTCCCATGATTTCCTGAATAACCTTGACGTTCATATCGCTCTCACACAAACGAGAACAAAACGTATGTCGTAATGTATGACAAGAAAAATGTGGAATAATCACTGGCTCTCTGTGTTCTCTCTTGGCATCGATAATCTCCTTCGCATTGTATGCTTCATAGATTCTCTTGATTGCCAGATTCACACAATGTGGATTATGAAGTGAACCTAACTTATTCGAGAAAACAAACCCCGAAAAACCATCAAACTCAAATGTACAGAACCCATCCCTTTTCTGTCTGTCATATTCATTTTTCAAAGCATCATATACTGTGTCCATCATTGGTATATGTCTTATACCGGCTTCTGTCTTAGGCTGTGAAATTGCAAATCCCGCAACACCGTTCCTTGTATAATAAGTTGCCGCATGATTAACACTAATGCTTCGCTTCTTGAAATCAACATCCTTCCAAGTTAATCCTGTGCACTCTCCAATTCTCATTCCAGTACCAAGCAATGTTGCAAAAAGCGGATACCAATGATAATACTCTGGAAATGTTTTTACCGCCTCTATAAATGCTTTCTGCTGTTCGACTGTAAGAGCATGCCTGATTCCTTTATTCTTTCCACTGTTACGCTTAATCTCTGCCATGACACCATCGGTAGGATTCTTTCTAATAATAATATCGTCTCTAACTGCCATATCGAAAATCGGATGCAATACTGTATGGATCGTGTCCAAGGTATTGATTGCGATATTCTTTTCATTAATCAGATGATAATAAAATAACTTAACATCTGTGTACTTAATATCAGCTAAAAACTTATTACCAAATCCATCACGAACAAATCTGTCAAACATATAAATGTAATTAGATCTTGTAGTAGCTCTCAGATTGTACTTCGTACTCATATATCTGTCGAATGCCATGTTGATTGTAGCATGACCGCCTACATAATAATCCAATCCATCCATCTGCGCTCTGATTAAGTCTTGTTCTTTCTCTCTCAGTGTAAAAAGATCTTTGGAATATGCATAACAACGTTTTCCATAGGGATTAACATATGTGTATATGTACATCCCGTCTAGTTTTCTTTGGCTCTCTCCCTTCTGAAGGACTCTTCCTTTGTCATCCTTCCTCTGTTTGACTTTTGCTTTTGCCATCTCTTTCTCTCCTTTCTAGGAAAGGAAAGAAGTTCATCCAGATCACTTGCTATTTGGTTTCTTCTTTATTGTACAGAAGTTCCAAACCATCAAGTACAACCTGCGATATGGTTTTATGATGCTCAGCAGCATACTTCTTAATGCGCTCATGGTCTTGAATGGTTACTCGTACCCCAAGAACACTCTGTTTAGGATTTTCCACTGGTGGTCTACCATCTTTATTTGCCATAAGCTCTTTCACCTCCGAATCATCATACATATATTATATATCATTTCAATTAAATGTTCAACAATTGTTTAACATTTATTGAAAGATTTTATCTATATAAACCTGCAAGATCCGGAGTAAACTTCCTAGACATTCCTTCATAATCACCGTGGATTCTAAACTGCTCAAGATATGCTTCAAAAATATCTGTATTTACCAGCACCTTGTTTCCCATCTTATAAGTTGCACCTGCTATCTTTGCGTGTTCCTGGATTCTTGTTAATCCCATACTATAAAGTTCTGTTGCTTCCTTATAAGTAACAAATCTCTTACGTACCTTGGGATCAGAGAGGTTCTGCTTCTTCTGTTCTGCCATACAAAAAGCTCCTTTCCATATTAGTAAGGTCTTTGCAACCTTCTAATATGTACTTGGAGCCTAAAAATCGTGATTACAGAAAATCACAAAAGATTTTCTATCCAATCACTAATACCTCTGCAAATAATCGTCACAATCATCATCAGACGGTGTATCAGTATATGAATCCAGATTTCCATCACTGTCATACCAATCAGTGCGACCTTCACCATCATCATACCCGTAAAAAGTTGCTCCGTCTGATTCATTAGTGTTTACCCAATCAGGTGTATTATCAAAATCAAATAATCCCATAGTATTTGTCCTCGCTTTCTTAACCATTCTTTCTATCAATCTCTGTTCCGATCTTGTTGCCAGCCAATCCAAGCCTCATGAATGCCGTATTATTCTTCTTACCATGAAGAATCGAATTAATAGGTGCTCCCGACTTACAAGTCTCATAGCAAGTAGTCGAATATTCTCTTGTAAACAAGTATAACTCCTCTCCTGATGGAGTTCTTAAATAATAATCCAATGTCGTATGTCCACCCTTGGTACGCCAGATATTACTGTTTTCACTCCGTAATGCTTCTTCATTCCTTTGTAAATCAAAGTAGCACACCACTCACATATGGCAACAATAAGAACAAATAGTGCTTCATCTAAGCTGGCTGCATCATAAAAATGATTAGGATATATCAGTTCA